>JAEEGL014956772.1_pt1 | contig 67462 bp, 104 predicted proteins | sample 9134231 | NCBI WGS metagenome assembly JAEEGL01 (sample SAMN16246548, study PRJNA631951) | gut metagenome | biome: gut microbiome; feature: rumen; material: fiber-attached | host: Bos | place: Iran: Karaj | collected 2018-10 | reverse complement strand
TCATTTGATGTCGCTAAGAATTTAAGAGTAGGATAAACATAATCTGGGCTTTGAGTTTCAATATTTACAGTTAGCATAACTTTTCCACTCTCTGGCACATTAGAACCACTATTTGTTAATGAATTAAAATCGCTTTTTGTAAATGTTATTTCTTTATCTTCTGCATACCAAAACGGACTATCATTAACGACTTCACATTGTAATCCTCTATATCCTGACGTATCAACAATATCGTCTTTAGGGATTAGCAAACAATTCAAATGTAATCCTTCAAAATCATTATCCTCAATAAAAAACTTTTTCCAACCGTCTTGCCCGAACAACCAATCTTTAATTTCAGTTAATTCGTCTTGCGGTATTGCGCCATTTGGATTTAGTATTTCAATATCAAACTTTAATGGTTCAGCCGAATGGTCTAACCCGTATAACAATGTTTTTGATTTCGGCGGTAATGTTGTAGTCATAAGTTCATATCCACCGCCACTCGTAAATCTTGTTGTAGAATTATCAACAAAATACAGCTCCAAATTAAAATCCTTTGAATCCTTGTCAGCATAGATAAAACTACATCCTCTTAACATCATTTCACCTCCGATATATTAAAAGCCCACCAAGAAAAGGTGGGCTGTACATTATTTATCTCCATTTTCTTCCTTTTAACACTGTTTCAATTACTTCGTCTTTTGCTTTTGATACAATGTCTTTCTCCTTCTTTTCAAGACGTTTTAACATTTGTTCATCAACGTCACCGTAGATATAGTTTGCAACTGTTATATCTCCACTTATGCTCTCATTGGAATTTGGACTATTACTATTCACAAATTCTCTTGGGTCTTTCGCAAAATCAAACAACGTATTAGTCATTGCCTTGCTAAACACAGGATTTCCTTCTGGTAAGAACGAATACCTACCTTTGCCTATTTGATATGGAATAAACTCAGAGAATAAGCCTTCTTCGTCAACAATATGCAAACCGCCAGTAGCAGCCTTTGTACCTTCGGCATAACCCTTTATTGTTCCATAAATTGTACTTGCCGAAGCTGGATATACACCACCAAACTTCTTTGAAATTTGACTTAATATGTCTGCTATAGCATTATCTCTTGTTGCCGCTCTTGATTCATAAGTTTTGCCTTGGAATGTATATGTCCAATGATGCCCTGTCTTATTACCGCCAACACCAAGTAACCCCTGAACAATACTTAAACCATAATTGTCAAATCCACCAACGTCTTTTGCAATTATTTTTGTTAATTCGCTTGCAGCTAATAGACGGTTAGCTTCTGTATCACCGTTATAGTTATAACCAGTTTCATATTTCTTACCATTATACTTGACCCAAAAACTTGTTTTGCCATTTGTTGGGTCTGGATTCAACGGAGCAGAATTAGCAGCGTCAATAGCGTTTTTGGCTTCAATAGCCGCGTCTTTCAAATCGTCAATCTGATTTTTAAGGTTAGAAATCCTATTTTCATAGGTTTCAATGTTGGTAGTCAATGTATCTATTGCACTGTCAACATCATATATTCTACCCTGTAAATCATTTATCAGGTCAATAGTAGAAAGGTTTGCGGTATTGTACCTATCCATAGCAGACTTCGCTTCTGTCCACATATGGTCGAACTCTGCACGTCCAGTTGTAGTATAATTCAAACAGTATTCAAGTAATTTTCCATACAGAGTACCATTATCATTATCAATCATTGAACAGGCTTCACGATACATTGCAACTTCATTATTTAGAAATTCCTGTATCTTATCAATTTGGTCTTGATATGATTTGTCAGTATCTTCTTTTAGCTTGTCTAATGCCTGTTCTCGTACCTCGATTTCGTGTTCATACAAAAAGTCTTGTAAATCAGTTTGACTTGTTTTGTATTCTTCCTGCGCTTTCTTATAGGTTTTCTTACCAGCCGCAGAATCGTCAAGGCTTGCAATCGCCGCCTTTAGTGTATTTGAAGCAAGAGTGTTTTGTTTCTCGCTCAAAGACTTCTCATATTCGTGCAAATCCTTTTCGGCTTGTAACTGCTCTTTCCGCTTTTCGATAACTTCATCAAACTTTTTCTTTTGTTCCTCTAACGCTTTTATTTCGTTTTCTTTGATTTGCTTGATGTATTTTTGTGTCCATTCGATTAGCGATTGAATTGCGTTTTTAGCCTTTTCGTATTCACTCTTATTCTTTTCAAGTGCCTTTTTCTCTTGTTCGAGAGCTTCTTTGCTATGTTCTAAAGCGGTCTTTTCCTTTTCTAATGCGTCTTTTGCCTTTTCAGAAGCCTTTGCTTTCTTGTCGGTCGCAGTTGCCGCACCAAGCATAGCACCACTATAAGATTTCGCCTGTTCCCTTGCAGAAGCGAAAATGTTTCTTAATGTGTTAAGATTATCAGCTACCTTTTGTGCCGCTTTTGCTACGTTTCCACCTTCAGCAAGTTTTAACGCAAGAGCATATTGGAACGCCGCTTGTGCCGCTGTGAGTTGTGAATCCGCAAGCTCAATGTTCACCTTTGCAAGATATTCCTTCACCGCAGTTTCAGACGATAATGATTCAAGGTCTGTTGTAGCCTGTAGTGTAGCTTTAGTTTCGATTTCGTCAATCTGCGCTAATACCAACTTTTTATAGGCTTCTTCATTAACCTTTAATTGTCCGTTTTCGTAAGTTAGGTATTGTAAATACTTTTGACCGCTACTTGAACTTAATTTTTCAAGTGATTCAAGGCTAAAGTATTGATTTTCGTTATAGTCTTTAACAATTTTGTCTAAATCTTGGAATACGGTTTGCATTGAGGATAGCGCATTTTGAGTCGTTACAACAGCGTCAGCAATTCCTAAAACCGTTTTCTGATACGTTTCTAATTGTGCGATTTCACTTGCACTCGCGCCTTGTTCATTGAATTTTGAAATTTGGTCGCTGAATTTCTCTACAATGTCACCACGCATTGACTCGGTAACGTGTTTTATGCCTTCGCTTAAATTATTAGCATAAGCGGTTAATTGTGGGAATGTCTTGAATAGCGACATTCTTTCACTGTCTTTAAGTGTACCGCTTTCAACTTTAGTTAATGCGTCTTGTAACTTTTGGAGTTTTTCGATTGACTTCTCAATAGATTCAACAAATGACGGGTCTTTTGCTGTGCCTGTTTGCGTCATTAGTTCAGCAAATAGGTTATTTGTTTCGTCAACGGTTTCGCCCATTTGCTTTTTGTATTCTTCTAAATGGGTTTGCCAATCAGAGAGTTTCCAATCTGCCCTATCAGTATCAACATCAATTTTAGCAATAATATCTTTGTCAGAAACAGACAGTTTGCTAAACCAATCATCAATTTCTTTTGTGCCACCATTAAAATATTTTTCTGGGTCAAAGAAATACATATCGGTTTTTAATCTATCCTGAATTTCTTTTGACTTTTTAGCCGATTCCGAACCAACTTCATCATACCATTGGTCGTAGTATTCTTTGAATCCTGTTAATTGTGACAAGAAACCGTCAACTGACTTTTCAAGACCTTCTTCATCAAAGACGTTTTCTTCTATCATTTCAGAGATTTTTGTATCGCCCTTCATATCGTTTAGGAGCTTTTCTCTGAATTTGACATACGCTTCGTAACTATTTACTTCTTGGTCGTTTGTTAAATATTCTTTACTTAAAAATCCATTTAAGTAATTATCAGCCGCTTCTGTCTGTTTTTTATATTCCTCTGCTAATTGTGTTTTTTGCTCTAATAATTTGGTAAACAAATCAGATTTTGTATCAAAGCCCTCGGTTGTACGAAGCTCCTCTAAAATCTGTTCGTATGCTTCTATCCTACTCTTAAAATCATTCTCGTCCAAGTTATAGAAACGGAGGTTGTAGTTATCACCGTCAAGCGCATAACCATATCCTCCTTCTTCCATTACCTTTTTAAGAATTTCTTTGAATTTCTTACCAAATCCCGCTGGCACTAAATTAGCACTAATATATCCCTCTTCCGAGAACCACGGTGTTCCTTCTGCAAATGGAGCAATTTGAATATTTTTCTCATTCCTTGTGTTATCCCTTGCAGTATTATAAGCCGTTTCAAGAGTTGGCATATCAATTATGGTGTTAGCTATCTTCTGTAATTTTTCTTGCTCGGTATCTAATTTACCGTTTACTAAATCAAGATTAGAAGCCTGTGAACCAACTAATTCTGTGATTTGGCTTTGAACACCTGATATTTCTTCTCGTGTTTCTTTATCTAATTTTCCTTGTGCAGTAAGTGTTTTATACTTATCAATCAACTCTCTTAACTGCGTTGTTTCATCAGAAACAGTTTTGCCTTTTTCTATTGTTTCTTGTCGCCATTCTTCAAATTCATCTGCGGCTCTTTTTGCCAAAGTAATTACAGATAGAATTGCTGCGGCTATTGCAATAAATGGGTGCGATTTAATTGCTGTAAATAAACCATTGACAGCGGTTTTTAATGTAAGAGTCGCACCAGTGAACCCTGCTGTTGCTCCTGTTGCCGCTGTTGTAGTTGCAATATATTCAGCTTTGCCTAACGCCTCTTTAGCTTCTTCAACCGTTAAACCTTTAAGACGTAGTATTTGTATTTTTTGTGCTTCTGATAAACCAGTGGTAGCCACAGCCGCCGCCGCTTCTGATACGCCCATTTTAGCGGTTGCCGCTGTTACCATTTCAATGCTTGTCGCATTTTGTAAACCCAGAATCTTTATATGCTTTTTTAATTACCACTTGATGAAATCATATTGATATGATATAATCAAAACAGAGGTGATACTATGACTAAAAATGGTTTTTACTGTTGTAATTGTGGTGAAGAAATTGACCCGTGGAATGATTCTATTTGTCCGTATTGTAATACAAAACAACCAAATAAATATCGCGCACAATATCTTGGTTGCGACATAATTTTAGAAACCTGTCCTGAATGTGGTTGTGAAGAATCTTTTTATACTACGTCACGTTATTTTGATGATTGTATTTGTTGTAATTGTGGAGCTGAAGTGTATTTTAATGATGATGATAAAGAACCTATGCCACAATTCACTAAAATTCCAACCGTAACTTGTCCATACTGTAATTCAACCAATACAAAGAAAATATCTAATGCGTCTAAAGTTGGTAGTGTTGCATTATTTGGTATTTTCGCTTTCGGGAAAGTTGCCAAAGAATGGCACTGTAATAATTGTAATAGTGATTTTTAGTCATAGCCACCTTCGGGTGGCTTTTGTGTTTTGGAACATACGTTAATAGCAAATAAAATATGGCTTTTATCCACTATAAGGAATGGTGTCCTCTGAACGTTCCCATTGTTAAGACTTTTATCCCGACACCGCTTTCACGATTGTTACTATCGGATTATGTAGTCAAAGTTTACACTCAATGGGTGCGCTGCTCGTTAGCAATTATATATCTGTCTGGCATTATTTTTTAGCCATAGAAATCTCATTCCCGTACACAAACGGTTTGACTTGTTTACCTTATTTTTCGGCTACCATATAGGTGTAATGAGCATTATGCCTTCAAGCATTTTCTCCTTTTGTTATTTTGAAACTTTCATCTTATGGAATTGAAATAATCGCCATTATGATTATTCCTTCCCCATAATAGACCAAACATCTCTGGGTGATGTTATAACCTTTTAAGTTAATCGAAGTTTTTAATAAATTTATAAATACCAACGCCAGCAATAGCGGTTGATAATAAGCCAAAATCTTTTATAATATTATTCAAAAACTGAATAACACTATTAAGAAAATCAATGACACCTTTTGTTGATTCAGAATCAAAGATAGTCATTGATAATTCAGTGAATGAAGCCTTTAATTGGTCTATGTGTGCTTGGGTTGTATTCATATATACATCATAAGCACTTGACAACGCTCCTGCACTGTCTGTCATTGAAGTCATAGAACCTTCAGCTTCTTTGAATTGGGTCACCAATGAACTAAATATGTTCTGTTGTCGAGTCTGTAACTTTTTGTAACCATTATTACAAAAACGTAACATCTATACTTTCATATAGAATAAGACTATTTTTTATCCCTCGGCATTATCCGTTAGGGTCACACCATTTCCATTTAAGGGATTTTCACCCACGCTTTGATTTGCGCCGTACTCCTATTGCTGAATAATCAGCCCGACACGGGGATAGTCGTTGAGCGTTCTCCATATCCGAAGATTTAGGAGCTTCGTTGCAGGTTATCCATTGTAACAATATTTAGGCTTTTAACCATATATTATCCCTACGTTTTTTCTGCTTTCGCACCGTCATAACGTGATTTCTCCATTATTGTGGTGTAGGGCTTTAGGAGTTTTCTGCAATTAGATGTGTTCTATATGCACGTTTCCGTACATACTGGCACTCGTTTACCAGCAAGTTTTTCAGTTAATGCAGCCTGTGATTTTGAGTCAAGAGTGTCCCAAATCGCTGCTATATCTTTGATAATGTCATAGGTGCTTCTAAATTCACCGTTGACATCAGTAATTTTTACATTGTATTTAGTTAAAGCATTTACAAGGTCGTCATACTCTGCCTCTGTCATAGCTTCGCCTAAATCGTCTAATTCTGTTTTGGTTTTACGAATACGAGCTGCGATAGTTCTTAAACCTGTTGAGGATTTAGAAATATCTTGCCAATCTGTTACTTTCGGTTTTCACCTACTGACCGTTTACGAACGGCGTGTAGTCATTTCTGGCTACATCTGCAATTTCATTTAAGCTATATTTGCAGTTCAGACCATACCTTAATCTCAATGAGATTGACAACATGCGAGCATAGTTACCTAATACTCTGTGGTCGTTACGGGATTTGTAATGTTATGTAATAATACTTTCTAATTTTTCAATAATATTTTCATAATACCATATTTCCAATAAAATAAGACTATGCTCATTGGCATAGTCCCTTTTCCTTTTATCGTGTTCTTTTTGGGTTTCAAAATCTTCTTCGGTTTGAATTGAAGCAGTATGGTCGTGATACTCACCTTGATATTCAATCAAAAGATTATATTTAGGCAAATAAAAATCATAAGACAACTTTCTTCCACCTACACCTAACAAATCCTCAAACTTATACTGTCCGATATAATAGATATTGTTTTCTATTAACCATTTTTCAATAATAGATTCCCCGTGCGATTTTTTGCATTTTGGACAACCAGTAGCTTTACCATCTTTACGCAATAGATTTCTTGGTGTTGCTTTCCATTTATGTCCACAATCTAAACATAAGCACTCAACATTATTTGAATTACCATTATATTCACTTAATATCTCAATGTTAGGATTTATTACTGACATTTCTTCTATAAATTTTTCCATAGTTTTACGTTGCTTTTTTGATGATTTTTCATTTGCACAATAACTACAACCATAACCAGTTAAAAGATTTGTTGGTCGGGAATCCCAAATATTCCCACATATTTTACATTTGCATTTTATAGGTGTTTTTGCATTTATATATTCAGACAAAATTTCAATATTTGAATTTATATTACTCAATTGATTTATAAAATCCTCGGTAGATTTTCTTTTCAAGGGTGTTCCTTTTCTTCTTTCTATTCCACATTTTTTGCACCCTATCCCCCTCAATAATCTTTGAGGAACTGTATTCCATTCATAACCACATATATTACACCTTGTTAATACTTTAGTATGAGTATTTTTATAATCACCTATAAATGTTATATCCATTAGATTATTTATTTTTTCTTCTACATATTCTTTTGTATATTTCTTTGACATAATAATCCTTTCCGATTATTACATAACATTATAATCTTACCCTCGGTATTACCCAGCTTTAGGGAGTTCACCGATTTGAGTTGTTCCTATTACCCTTATATCGCTATAAGGGACGGCACTTTCTACCGTAGTATTCGCTGCTGTTAGCATTGCTATGGTTTGTTCATAAGTGTTGCCCGCAGCTGCAAGCATACTACCAGCATTATTGACACCTGTTGCGATTTCAGAAACACTGATGGGGAAGTTGTTACCCACTTCCACCATTTTATCCATAACCGTTTCAATATCTTTAACGTCTAAGTCATAAGCCTTAATCAAAGCGGTCATAGCGTTTTGCGCGTCACCAACGTCAATGTCACCAACATTTTTCAGCATACTTGTGTATTTTGCAAGCATACTTGATTCATTCATTGAATAACCTAATCTCGCAAAAGTTGTAGCTGAATCCGTTAGGTCTGTCATTGAAGCTCCGATTTCTTTCGCAGTGTTTGACAGATTGTTATAGAACATTGACATTTCAGCATTTGTAGATTTTGTAACAATTTGCAACTGTCCCATAGCACTGTCAAGTGCTATAGTTTCTTGTATCATCTTTTTCGTGTATGTAACACACTTCATTATGATTTGATATGTAGACCATAAACCAGTTGCCATTGAAGCAATATTTTTTACACGCTGAAAAAATGTTGCTGTTTTTAGTCCAGCCGCGTCTGCCGCAGCGTCAATTTCTTCAAACCTTAAAGCGGCTCTCTTTAACGCTTCTGGGTCTTTATTATTCTGTAAGGTTGACATTAACTGTCTAACTTCATTACCATAGACCCTTGCTGCCTTGACATTCTTTTTGAGCCAGCCTTCCATTTCGCTGTATAACGTGTTAGACCTTGAAATGGTTTGATTCTCTCTTGCTACATCTTTTTCCGCATTAGCAACGCTTTTTAACCCATTCTGTGTTTGAGTTAGGAGTGTATTAAATTCACGATATAATTCAACCATTCGCTCGTCACTTATATTACCAAGTGACATTTCGTTTCTGATTTCCTCTAATCGCTGTAAATTCTGCGCTAATTGCGGTAAACCGTCATTTCCTGTTGAAATCAGTTGTTTATATTGACTTGTAACGCCCGAAAGAGAAGCCGTCATTTTGCCATCGGTTATAGCGGATTGAGCTTTTTCTAAATCGGAATTAAACTTTTTAGCAGCTGTTGAACCATCATCAAAATTTCGTACAATCTGTCTTGTGGTTTCATTAAGCAAGTTACCAGCCGCGTCATAGTTCCTTGTTAGCGTAACAGCAGTATCTAAATCAGATAACCCACGAATTGAAACAGTTAATCCACCGTCGTCATTTATATTGGCTCTAATTCGACTAATAGATATATCCATTTTGTTTAGACTATCAGTTATTGTGTTAATAGAACCATCATCAAAATTCATATTTCTTAATGCTTGTCCTAACGCATTTACTGAACTCATGAATTCGCCGTTGCCATTTCTTCGCAAAAACGGTATTCCCTGTGAATCAAGGTTATTGTTTAAGGTTGTGCTTATTTGTCCAGAAACTTGCGTTAAATTGCGTTGAATATTTTGTGTTAGTCTATTAAAATTCTGTTCAATTCCGTCCATATTCGTTAGATTAACTGTGATGTCAAGGGTGTTGTACCTTTGGCGCATTTGTTCTAACTGTTGCTCTACTCGTCCTAAATCAATTCTACCTGATACAAGAAATTCATAATTTGTAGCCATAAATTACCTCCTTTCCTCAATAATAAAAAAACCGCGAAAAGCGGTTAAAAGTAATTCCATATTAAACACCTAACCTTCAAATCCGTTGGTGTATTATAAATCCTCTAATCCTTTTTGTTCTACTTTCTTTATCCCCTCTGCTCCAAAATACTTGTCGAATGTATCTTCGGCTTCAAGGTCTGAGTAAACATCGACAAGCCCTACATCAGACCAACCAAAAATATCTTTGATAACATTTGCGGGTATTCCAGCTTCAACATATCTTGTTGTGGCTCGGTGTCTGCATAAATGTGGAAACCACGGTTTTCCTGCTAATTTTGTGAATGTTTTCGCATAAGAATCTAAAGTAGTTGTGCTCATTGGTTCATTTAACCACACACCGTCTTTATAATATGGAAACAACCATTCACTTTTTATTCCTTGCCTTTCACGTTCTTGTAACCACATATCAAAATACGGTTGAAATGGCTTTGCTAATGTATAACAATAAAGCATTTTACCTCGTTTGCCACGACCTTTTGTTTTTATTTTTTCTGGTGTTTTATATAATGCACCTTCACATATTAAGTTTTCTTTATCAAAATAAGATACCTTAAAACGAGGAATTTCTGATTTACGCCTACCACCATATATCATCAAAGCTAAAACACACGCCTTCATATACTCTTTTCTCTCCACAAGTTTATTTAACAATTCCTCTAATTCTTCATCAGTAAAAATAGGTTGTTCCCTTACCGCTTCATTAACTGGATTTTCAATCTTATCCCATATTCGTTTATAATCTGGGTATTCATCATCAAGAATGTTGAGAATATAATTCTCTAAACTACGCATAGTTGATTTTACAAATCTCATTCTGCGTGGCGACCAACCCCATACATTCAAAGCGTGATTTTGAAACTTTGATGCTTCACGCTTTGTCAAATCTATAAAAAATTTATTCTTGTTGTGTTCCAAATTCCAAACCCAAAAGATGTGTAAAGCAGATTTGTATTGGAATATAGTATTTGGCGACCTATCAGTAGACGTTAAGTGTTCAAGAAAATCATCTTCTAATTCAAGATTATCCTCGTTCACTTGCGCTAATTTTTCTTCGGAAGTTATATTGTTGTAAACAGTAGTTCTACCTTTCTTTGCCATAATTTCACTTCCTTTCTACAACAAAATAATTAAATAACAGGCAAACTATTTCTAATCTGCCTATCTACTATATCCTCCATTTCTTCAACTGCTCTTTCCCAATAACCCTGTTTACCCACTGTCGGGTGCAAATATCCAACGCTTGAATTTCGCATATCATAGTTAGTCAAATCCAATACGTCGTGCATTGTCGGGTCTTTACTCGTAGAAGAACCGTAATCAAGATTATAAGTAATATGTGGGTATCTGTATTCGTCATTCAGATACGCCTTGAATCCGTTTGCACCATAATCTACAACCATAGGCGTACTCGCCAACTTGTACGTCCTTTCATAAACAAGTGGCTCGGCAGCGTTATAATATTCTTCAATAGCCTTATCCATAGCCTGTTTTGAATCTCGGCGCGACAATCTCATAGCCCTATTCAAATCCTGCTGAACACTGCGCCTTAATTGGTCTAAATTTCTAAACGTCGGCACATCAATCACCTTGTTTGAAATCTAATAAACCAACCTCTTCACCATAAGCCTGTACAACAGCTTTAGCGGCGGTTTCGCCAGATTGTATTCTTTTTGCAATATCTGTTAATTCCTCAATCTTATCGGGAGAAATCAGATTTTCAAATTTATCAGCAAGCTCAGTAAGAATCTTCGTGATGGTGTATTCAAGACTATTTACAGAATTTCTTTTAGTCTTAACAATTTCCATAGCAGAACGGAAAGCACTACCAAAAGTCAAACCATAATTAGGCTTTTTGTAGCTCGTAACCACATTGTTAAATTCCTTTACAAATTCATCATCAGAAAATAAATCTTGATAAATAGTTAAATCGAACATCTGTTTTTTATCATCAGGATTCTGCTCCTTACGCGCCTTTTCCATTTCATCTAATTTCACATTGATGTCCTTGTCATACTTCGTTTCCGTTACGCATAAAGAATAGAACAACCACATAGTTTCAAGCAAACCGATATGAGGCTGATACTGATTATCGCCGTCAAAATATACCTGTGCGATTTTGTCCGTTGCAAATATGTACTCGTTAATACCTAAATTTTCATTATATTTAATCATTTAATCATATCCTTTCTCTCTTTGAATATTAAATGCAAGTTCTGTCACGTTCACCAACATATGGTGTATATCATATCTGTAATTTGTTTTTAATTTCTTTTGTGGAATTATAAAATATTTGATTTTATATTCGTCCAAATCGGCAAAATTGAAGCTCTTTTTAGGGATAACCTTTATCAATTCATTTAGTTCCTGTATATTGATAAATATTGTGGTTTCTAATTCTCTAAACTCAATTATTACGCCGCAAACTGTACCGTCATATTTGTTCCATTCATTCAACCCTTCTATTTGGTGATAATGAATATCGCCTTTATCTTCTTTTGTCCGTTCAAAACTAATGGATTTTCCTTTGACGCTTTTTAATTCAAGTGCATATAGGATTTTCCATTTCGAGTCAAAAAGAATGAAGTCAAACGGATTTTTGTTACTAAACCTCAAATTACTGCTTTTGCCAAATGATTGCGCTGCGTCTGGTAGCCGATACAATAATGCGTAGTCAGGCATTGACTTCTTAAAGTTATTTTCAAATACTTTTCCTACGCCTTTCATATCAATCACTCCTTATTTTGTGGGGCGATTGTTCATCCAAGTTTTATAAACGTCTTTTGTTTTCTCTTTATGAAACCAAGCTGTTATTCTGCCTTTGTCAACTTCGCTTTCATATAAAAACTCTGGTTGACAACCGTGAGTTGTGTAGTGAATAATCTGCTTGATATTTCCTACAGCAACAAGATTACCTCGCCCATAACAATCAAAAACTTCTTCTAATGTCTTAAACTTACTCATTGTTAATCCTTTCTCAAAGCGCAAAAATAAAGGGATTACCCTATAACATTGGTTATAAAGTAATCCCTATTACGCTAAATACTATACAACCTCGTTATTAGTCCTTTGACGTTGTTTTCTTCTTTGCCTTTTTAGCTGGCTTTTCGTCGTCCTCTGTGTCTTTTGCAGGCTCTACGAAATCGTCAGCCACAACCTTATAATGACCGTCATCAAACCATACATTGACAAAATCAGCGTCTTTGTTATGGATTGACGGAATCTGAACTAAATTGCCGTTATAGTCAATAACAGTAACGAGGTCGTTGTTTATTTCAACTTTACATTTCAAAATCATTGGTATCACCCTTTGAGTGATTAGTATTGCTCACCATCAGGTAGTTCAACAATATCAATAGCATTTCCGTCCTTATCTTCAAGTAAATCAACCATATGTTCAAGGATATTCGCTACTTATCCCCAGCGGTTAAACCGCTTCTCTAACTTTCGTTAGAAGTGCAGACTATATCAATTCCTTTCGGATTCTACCACTTCCATCACCAATCGCTTGTGATGTACTCTACTAACCTCTATCTGTGTATAAAGGTTTTCGATAGTCGTTGAGCCTTCCCCTGTTCGGGGCTTGGTTGCTGGTTTCCCATTGTTACAGTGTTTAGGACATTGTTTCCAATGCTTTTGTTTCACCTTGCACCATCTATACTATTTTTTCTACTTTCGTCACCATCACACTTATGTATATTTCATCATTACGTTGTGGTTAGTATAGCTTTAGGGTGTTTCAGCAGTTCAATAGATAATATTCAAACACATTTCTGTGTAGGTTCGCCTAATTTGACGAAAGGCTTACTGAAGCTGGGTCGCCTTCAGAACTGAAGGATAATTCAAAGTTTCTCTGGATAGCCGCCTTGAAAGCAGTTACAATGAATCCAGTGTAATCACCATCTTCATCTTTATCCAAAGTCTTATATGTGATTCTGTACTCGGTAGGAAGATTCTTGCTATTGAAAGAAACTCTCTTAACGTCGTCGCGCTGACGGATAAAAGCAACCTCGTACTGACTATTAACAGCAATATTTGAAGCGGTTGTCGCTGTAAATGTATTTGTGATAACAGTGCCACCACCAGTACCAGTGCTTGAAGTTGTAGTAAACTCACCAGCAATAACCTTTGAAGCGTCACCAAAATCACCCTTCGGATATACGAAAACAGAACCAGCTACAACAGTACCACTTTCAAGTTGGAAAGAAACAGCACCAGCTTCTGTAGCGGTAACAGTAACCTTATCAGCATACGCACCAGTAGTGTAAATCGTACCGTCAGCCATCATAGAATAGAACTTAAACGGAATAACCTGTGCCTCAATAGTCATTGTACCCTCAATGGGATTAGCAAAGCCGATTTTCTTCGCTCCCTTTGCCATAGCATATACAGAGTCAGAAGATACATTTACTGTAGTTACGTTTGCATATTCAAAGTTGAGAAATGGTGCAAGTGTTTTTAGCACACGAATATCAACGTCGCATACCTGACGATTCGCCTTGTAAGCATTAGCCATAAAATCAACTCCTTATATTAAAATTTCGTCTTTGTCATAAATGTTTTTGTGCCATAGACCACCATCAAATTTCTTCTTTTCATCACCCCATACCGAAACGCTCCTTGCAGAAATATCCTGCACTTCATTGTTATAAATCCGTTGAAAAGCGTCCAGTAATTGAAAAACAGTAATGTCAAAAATATTTGTGTAGTTTAATGATGGGTGTCTATTAGCAACCGCAGAAATTATATTTGGTAAAGTGTAATCTTTGTTGTTCTTCTTTTCCTTTTCTTGTTGCTTTTTGAACTTCTTTTTACCCTTTAATAACCTTTCATATAATTTTTCTGCACCTTTATTCTTAAAAGTGATTTTACCTAAATCACTTCTTTTCATTTCATAAATGCCACATATTTGTTGTATCGTTTCAACAACAGGCATAAAAATCTTTTCGTCCACATATCCCACAATTTCGCCTTGTTTTTGCATAATAAACATATCTTCTTCAAAGCTAACATCTTCCTCAAAAAAGAAATCTAAAGCCTCTGTAAATAACCTTGCCATTTGTTCATCAATCAGCAAAATTGAATACATTGTGATTTGTGACTTTTCTTCCTCTGATAACTTGTCCCAAAATTCTTTTATGGAATTATCAACCTTATCATTTTCAAAGAAGTCTTGTGGTTGTAATCTTAATATGCTTTCAAAAAGCTGGAATTTAGCGAAAGATATTTTTGAAATATCGCGCAAGGTTGGTTTCCTTATCGTACCAACCGCTAATCTTATAGGCTCAAATGAAATCTGCGTACCGTAATCTAAAACCATAGCAATCACCTGAAATTGGGTACATCAAATATCATTTGTAAACCATAAAAACGCTTTGAATTATTAAATATATCCACGCTCTCTAATTGCATTTCACCAATACCAAAATCCTTAACAACTTTTTTGTCGTTAAGCAAGCAATCCTCTACCATTTCAGAAAGAATATCAACGCGATTTCCGTAGAATCCTTCAAAATCGCAATCCTCTTCTAAAACGTCACGGTGGCACAAAACAAACATAACCACCTTGCAATCCTTTGTTGTCGTGTGAATATGAGGCATACGCACATCATAAAAAATATAGCTTTTAGTATCGGTAATCGTATCGTCGATAAATAAATGAGATTTTACATATTTTTTGAACGTCGTTCGTATCTCTTTAGCTGTCATTCCTTCGGTATTTCCAATTAACAGTTTCTTAATGTTATCACTGGAATATAAGGCGTTATTTATTTTCTTTTTGAAAGTGCCGCGCTCAAATGTGGACTTTTTTCTTCTCTCACTCAAACTAACACCACCTTATATAAAATCCTTGATTGTTACTGTTATCAAGCTATCTTCATAACCAAAAGCGTGTAATAATAACTCAAACGATTTATTTATAAGTTTTTCACTATCGGCAGAAATGCAGATTGAACTATCTACATAATCTATTTCCAACTTATCAGTGAAGTCACTTCTGACTTCCCATTGTGGGCTAACCATAATCTCATTGCCATTTTCATCATGGAATTTGGCTGTGAATACGGTTGATTCCAAACCGCAGTAAATAATCGGTTCATCACATTCAATTTTTGACAATAAAATTTGACTTTGATTGTCAGTGTCATTTGGCTCTTTACATAGCCAATAACCTTTGCCGTCAATGACGTAATAGCCATCTTCCGAATGTTGCTCGTCTTGGTAAGCCATAAATTCAAAATGACCACTATCCTGATAATCGAAAACAGCATTATCTGTCCTTGTTAATTCATAAACAAGTAAAGGCTTTTCTGTATTAACCTTTACATCTGATGAAAAACTTTTTTCATAAATATCGCACCGCTTGTCGATAATAAATCTTTGTTTGTGTTTTATCATCAGTGATTCTTCATCCATTGACATAATTACTAATAGCTGGTCGCTACGAACGTATTTATATCTATCCGAAGTTTCACCATTGTTGTATTGAGCCGCAGATTGAAACGCAGCCCACCTTTGAATAACCTTGCCTTTATCATTTACCCAAGATAAAATCCTGTTACACAAAAGCATTACACCCTTTTCATAAACAGAATTATCATCAACTAAACCTACAATTATCCAATAGCGTTTTTTGTAATAGACGTAATCTCCTGCTTTACAACTTCCTATTGGTGCTAAAATCTGTCTGTTTAGCGAGTTAAGTTTAGTATCTTGTGTTTTGTCTTTGATGATGGCATAAATGCGGTTTCTAATTGATAAATCACAATTACATATTTCCACTTCGTCAGCTAATGGTGGTTGTAATGATTCATTGAACGAATCAGCACCATAATCAAGCAGTGCTTCATTTTCAAAACCGCTAACTACGTCGTGGTCTGTTTTTAATAGATACCATTCTTGTGCCATTCAATCACCGCCTTATGAGTATGCGGTTGGCATTTGGTTGAAAATCATTTCTTCACTTTGAGTATCACAATAATCGAGTTCTGCTTTTGCCGCTGTTTTTGCGTTACCGTTACCATCAACCGAAATATCTTTGGTAACAATCGAAACCCTTTTATTGACCTTTGAAACCTCGCGCTCTTGATACATCTGTTTCATAAAGGCAGCCAGAGTATCAATGGCATATTGGTCTAATTCGGTGCTAAATTCAAGATTTTCACTATCAAAAGTTAGAGGGTCAAGCTCAACCGAGAATCTTGCAACCGCTTTTTTCAACCACAATAATTCAAGTTCTTCAGGGATAACGTGCTTGTCTGCAAACATTCCCTCAAAGCTATCGAATACTTCTTGTGCAGTTGTATTCATTAAGCATACCCTCCTTTGCGGTTTTATTTTATTGGACGACCTGTATATTCAGAGCAGTAAATAATCTTACGATAATCGTTAAGTTTAAGTCGCTCGATAGCCTCCATAAGAGCATATTTTTCAGCACGAGTAACAATATATTGCGACAGTGTAGCTCTAAAAACATCATCAGACATAGCAAATAATTTCTTAACTGTTTCGTCAGTAAATATCATTTGCGGTTCATCTTTTGTTTCAAAGTTTAACCAACGGCGTGTAGGCGCGTCCTCGATATATAGGGTTGCGTGACTACCCTTGCCGTCAACACCACTAAACAGGTTATTTCCGTTATATACTTGTGCTTGAATTTCGTTACGAGTGAAACGTCTTTTACTGTTCTTTGTGATTAAAGCGTCACCTTCGACTTCTCTTAATCTGAAACAAACGTCCCAATCTGCGATATTCCTAACTAATACTCTTTTTTCTAAATCAGCGTCGGTAAAATCATCTTCCGACACTTCATCTTCTACTGTAGCTTTTTTAGTAGAAGTTCTTTTGGCTTTTGTTTCTGCCATTATAAATCCCTCGTTTCAATTATTATTTTTGATTTCAACTAAATTGTGTGTTTAACCTTGTTATACAAGGCAATTATCTTATCAAGCCTTTCGCTCTTTTTGAATAGCCAGTATCTTGTATTGCTAACTGAATTTATTTTAGATACATAGCATTTTTCTCCGAAAGCACTTAAAAAATGAAATAGTTTAAGAGAATAACAATAAAAATTAACATTATCATTCATTGGACTTCTCTCCCTTATATAAAGGTGGGTATCTCAATTAAGAAATACCCACCCATTTAACATTTATTATTTAACTCGCAAGAGTGTAGTGGTATATATTAAAGTCCACCAAGCGCAGTATCATTGATGATACCAATTTGCCACTCTTTACCCTTTGCTACATCTACAGCAACTTCAAGGTCATATCTGGAAATGATTGTGCCACTCTTAACGTCGTTACCTGTCATAGAAGTAAGACCACCACGAGTCCAAGTCATAATGGGCGAATCACCGCCAGCAGGAGAAACAACGGCAAATCCTTCGGGCATTAACTTCGCAAAGTTAGTACCGTCACCGTTCATCTCGTATACATTGTAAGGATTAGGAATCTCAACAATGTTAGTGCCATTGTATGTAGCAAGCAGACCGCGAGAAGCAATCTCGTCCATAACCTTCTGTGACATACCAGTAATAGTGTTACTGTTGATAGAACCAACATAGCCAGCCCAATCGCTGAACTGTGAAACAACACCATAGCTACCAAATACAGTAGGCTTGCCGTTGGGTCTTACCTTCGAGATAACACCATCAACACCAGTTTTGGTAAGAGGTGTACCATCAAGGATATATTTAACGCCAGTAGCGTTCTTGATAGCATTATAAACATAAACCATGATATACTTTAGCGCCTTGTTGTAAATGTCGGTCTTAACAAGAGCAATACCAGCATTTTCCTTTGACATATCGCCAAGTGCAACTCTGCGATAATCTACAGCGAAACCGCCAGAAACGGTCTTTGAAGCAACAGGGTACTTTGTCTTAACAGGAGCGATAAACGGAACGTCGCCGTTGTTAGCCTGTAGTCTTGCGCCCTCACCAGCAAAGGTATAAACTTCACGCTCGATAGACTTGTCAAAATCAACCTGATTGAAAGTACCGAACACACCAAGAAGTTTCATTTCCTTTAGAACTTCAGGCTCGATAACATAACGTCTAATCGTGTTCAGCTCTGCAACAGCCGCAGTATCGCCAGCTTCAGCACGGCTACCAAGCTCTTTGATATAAGCAACAGCCTTGTCAGCATACTTGCCGAGCTTGCCAACCTCTTCACCCTTAACCATAGCGGAGAAAACTTCAACTACGGGAGAAGTGGCTTTAATCTGACTATTTGTAATATAATTAGCGTCTTTACGCACGTTATTAAGTTCAATAGTAGTATTAAACATAACTTAATCCATCCTTTCTATAAAATTTCCGAATTACTCTGTAGCGTCAGCGGCGGGCTTCCAAGCAGTTCCGTCATACTTCAGAACCTGTCCACTCTCAACACCAGTAGTATCAACATCTGTAAGGTCAGCCAGAGTAGTAGCACCAGCAGTACCAGTAGCGTCTGCAACACAAACCTTAACCTCAACAGCAGCCTCGGTCAGCTTAATACCTGTCTTTGTAACCTTGAAATAAACGCCTTCGGCAGAACCAGTCTTTAGAGTACCGTCTGTATAAGCAACAAGGACAGTGCCAGTTGTAAGACCAGAAACACCACCAGTGATGTGCTTACCGTCAACAATCAGCTTTAGACCCTCAATGCTCTTTACGTCAATTCCTCTTAAAAGTTCTCCTGCGGGGAAAGTGATACCCTCTCTGTAAGAATCGTCGCCATTAACAACGTTCATAATCAGATAAAGAGTATCTTCGTAAGTTAAAAATGAATAATTAGCAACTGCGTTCACAGAAGTAATCGTGGGATTATTCTTTGCAGCCTGAATTGCTCCTACGCTTTCAAATTTAATCACTTTTCATCATCCTTTCATCTATAATTAAAAAATATCAACATCTTCATCTGTAGTAGAAGTAGTAGTAACCTCAACTACGCTAAAAATATCTTCAACTTGGGCTTTAGCCGCGTTCTGCTCGGCAACCTTCTTTTCAGCGTCAGCCTTTGCGGTCTTACCAATGCCCTCATAAATTTTGCTAACAACAGAATTGATTTCAACTTCCATAGGATTAGCCATAAAAGCCTCGATTTCAGCTTTTGCATATTCCTTTTCGGTGTCTGTAAAATCAGCGATTTTAGCGTTTAGCTCACCAATACGCTCTTTGGCTTTAGCTTCACCAAGTTCTTTGCGAAGCTCGTCCATTTCAGCGCAAAGTGCAGAATATTTCTTGTCAAGTTCTTCAAACTCCGCTCTGCAAGCGTCAAGTGCTTTCTGGATTTCCTCTGAACTTGCAACCGCTTCATTCTTTTCTGCTGTAATAGCTTCGACCTGCTCTGACATTTCGGCAATCTGCTTTGCACAATCCTCCTTCACCTGATTGATTTCGGCAATAGAGTTTGTATGTTCAGAAACCGTGTCCACAATTAGAGCCTTAATCTCTGTATCGGTCATTTCAGTTTCCTCCTTATTATTAAGTTCAAGTAGTTTTGCATTAGAATCTGCTGGTTCAACACCAAGCAGCGCGAAGCCTGAATGAATGAATTTAGTTGGGATTCTGCCTTTTTCTTTGTACCCATATTTATAAACAATAGCTTCTTCATCTTCTGCCTTTAGAATTTCCACGCTGCCCTGTGGATAGATACCGTTAGCAATATCACTATCTAATTTTTCACAGAAATTGTGATAACAGGAACTATCAATTTCGCCCTCGCCAATGCACACAAGAATCTTGTCACCATTATCGCCCTCGATTTCTTGAATATAACCGTCCGTAAATGTTCCGATTGTTGTTGCATTTTCAAGGACAGGGACACCGTCAATGATGTCAGTTAGACCGTGACCGCATATTTCAGTTCTTTCTTCGTCTAAAAACTCAACTCTTAAAAACATACCCTTGATACTCGGTAGGGCTTGTTCGCAATATTCTCGAATCCACGTTATACCGTTAAGGTTGTATTCAGTGCCAACCTCATTTGCAATGTCAATACATTCATCAGGATAAATTGTGTATAACACCACTTTGAACTTGCGACGACCATTTTGACCCTTGACTTTTGTTTCGCTAAAAATCTCAAATGTTTTCATTCGTTCACCACCTTTCGCTTTGATATATAAAAAGACAATCAAATTGCCCTTTTATCCATATAAAAAGCACCTACAGAAATGTAGGTGCTTTATAGGTTAATCTGACGGGGACGGCATAGCATTACCGTTATTCCCTCTTGATTTAATTGTGTTTTCAGTTGGGTTATCTGTTTGAGGTCTACCACCTTTGTTACTCGTGTCTTCTTTTGAAAGAGTAAAACTTGTTTTATGCGGTGGATATTTTTCCTCAAAACCTTCTTCTTTTTCGTGGTCTAATAGTGCCACAAAAACATCTTCAGGTAATCCACAAGCACTCGCCCAAGCAACTAATGAGCCTTTGCCTTGTAAATACAAATCTTTCATATTGGCTATGGTTTCATTTTTATTAACACAGGTCATTCTTAAATATTTTACCTCTGCTGGGTGTTTATCATCTTTAATTATGTTAGCAGAGATAACTTTATTTAATTCATTTGTAATCTGCTCTACCCATTCAAAAACTAAACCAGTAATCAATTCAAGGTTTTGTTGCTGCGCTGCATAGCTACCACTACCAACACCGTTGAGTAATGCACCAGCTATACCCATATCAAGTGAAATGTTGTTTGACAAATTTTCTTCATTTTTGCCGTCAAATATCGTAATATCACTTGTATCAAGTGTGCTTAATTTCGTACCAGCCGCAACAGAAATAAATGTAGTTGCGCTTTTATTTTGTTTATTCATAATAGCGTTTTTAACCGTTCTGTGCTGATGTTCTTGTTGGGTTTTATTTAATGCGCTTGTGCCTTTTTCTTTACCCTCTGGGAATGTCTGATAAACAACTTTGTTGTTAATTTCATCAAGCACACCACGTTTTGTAGCAGTAAAGTAATCACTATATAGAATATTTGAAATTGCGGCTAAAACAATAGGTCTGCCAAAAGGTTCAGACCATTTGCTTCTTACTTTATGTACAATGGTTTTTTTATCATCTAAAATGACCCAACTACCATTTTTGAAACCACCATTTTTTTCATATCTTTCGTGATAAGCGTCACGAATTTCTTTTGGGAACTTCTTTAATTTCTTTTCAGTTGGTTCATTTGAGTCCAACCTAAAGTATTCCAAATCAAATGCAATTTGAAAATGGTTGTTTTTACGCCAAACAATTTTTGTATAACCAACTGGCAATGAAATAACAGAAGCGTTTATTCCTAATTCATTGACTTCAACAATTTGTGTTACATCAAAATCATTGAGATATTTTTCATTACGGTTAGGCATTTTCGTAGTTTCAAAATAGTAAAATGCTAAACCCTCAACCATACCTGTCCATAGCGCGTCACGAACAAACTCCCTATCTCTTATCATTTTAAGAGTTGATTCTACTAATTCTTTGTTAATGCGCTTCTTGTTTTTGTCTTTTCCTTTTGTCACTATAACCTTGTCCAACGTAGGCATAGCCGTCATATAGTCAACAGTGTGTGTGAATGTACCGTTAGAGTTGTACAGGGTTTCAGAAATTTCACGAAGTTCTTTACTATATGACATTGGGTCGCTAACCATTGCTTCAATTTGTTGTGGTGAATACTTTTTTAAGATATTAGTTCCAAAAAAGTAATTGTATAGTTGTTGTGTGGAATATGAATTAAATTCATTTTTAGGAGTAGTAGAATCTACCACACTATTTGTTTCCACTGTATTCTGTTGTTTGGGTTTGTTATAATAATTCTTTTTATACGGCTTCTTTTTATTTGGCAACTTCTACCCCTCCTTTCTGTTTCCAAAATAATTACTCTTTATCAGTACAGAAATAAATTCCGTCACAATTTTCAAACACTTCTTTTGCAATGTCTTGATAAAGCGTCGAGCAATTTCCGTGTGGGTCATTTAGGCTGTCGTTGTGATATTGTACAACCTCCTTCGCAAAAACAACGTAACTAAAATCATTTGTACTTTCAAGCACGTCACGCGAAATGACAATAATATCATTGACAATGGGATTGCCATAAAACGCTTTACGAAATAAGTCAACTTTTGATTGCTTCAAGTTATTAGCAGGAATAAGTTGAATTTTTAATGTAACAGTGCCAAATTGCTTCTCGGCAGGAATAAGTTGTGATAGTGCCTCATACTTATCTTGACCGTTAATATACATTTTCACAACTAATTCATTGTTATCAAAAGTCATTTTAATGTCTTTATCTTTACCAAACAACGCTTCAAGTTTTTTATAATAAATCACCCACGGTGAATATAGATGTAAATTCTTATCCATAATTCTCTCCTTCCTAATCAACAAAAACTCCTACTTCAAATTCTTGTAAATCTGAAAATAAATCTTTCTCTAATAATGTGGCAAAAGTTGAGGCATAGCTACAAGAACTATAATGGTCTTTGTGTGCGTTTGCATTTTCACGCAAGACTATTACACCAGTATCTTTCTTTTCGTAAGTCAACTCTACACATTCATTTATCAAAACTTGTGTTTCCAAAAACGGTCTTTCATAGAATATTTGCGTTTCACCGTCTGGCGCACAAAGATAATCATTGTTTTGTGATAATATTTCCTCTTTTGCAATATCATAAGGAATAAGAAACTCAATTAGCCTTTGTTCCAACACTCTGCGGAAATCCAAAGCTATATCACTATTGAGCTTCTGCGTAGCGTTAATAGCGTAAATGCAAGGAATCGCACCTTCTGATTTAATTCTTTCTGCAATCGAATCATCATTCATACAAGATAATGGTGAATATTCAACATTACGTTCTTCATCATACATAACACGAGCAAGATTGTCATATATAGAAATCATTTTGTTACCGTAAAGACTTTTTATTCTTTACTTCTAACGGTTGTTATTCCCGTTAAGTTCAGCATACCTTTTTACCGTAATAATTCAAGAAATTTGTTAATTGTTCTGGTGTATTATCTTTTTTTCCATATAACGAATGGAATTTTATATGGCAAGATTCACATAAGGTTATTCCATTTTCAATATCATATCTTTTATCTGGATATTTTTTTCAATTATAAATATGATGTGCATTTAACCTTACGCGTTTCCCAACAGCAGATTTATCACCACAACACTGACAAGTATAATTATCATTTGCATAAATATTTTTTCGCCAAAGACTATATTCCATTGTGGAACGTTCATATTTATAAAACTCAGAGCCGCCAATCCAACGCGGATGCTCTGAACCATAATGTATTTGTGTCATAATATAATAGTCTACACCATATTTTCTTTGACAAGTTTCTTTTACTTTTTCCAGTATTTTTTGCGATTTAAGTGGGTTTGTCGCACCAAATTTATTAAGATTGGTTTTAACTATTTTTTCTTTTATTTCAGCAGCAGCGAATGGGTTTTCGACTCCATATTTTTCCATATTTGTTGAAGCTATTTTATCTTTTATTTCATCTAATTGAAAAACAGAATTAACACCATATTTCTTTTTAGCGGCTTCTTGAATTTTATATTTTTTACAATTATTGCAACAATCTTTATGTATATAGGAATCTTGATTTTCTAATATATAGTTATACCAACATTTCTCATATTCCTTACCACAATAATCACAACGAACCATAACCTTAACATTGCTACCATTCGTTAAATCTTCTACATTAACAATAAATTCATCTTTCATTGCCGTAAATTTATAACCCAAATCAACATAGTGTTTCTTTGTTTTTGCATTCCATTTTTGCTTCACTTTTTGTGTTATCAACATATACAATCACTTCCTCTCAATAATAAAAGAGCGGAATATATCCGCTCTTTGAACATAATTAAGAGGGGTTGGTGTCTATCCAACAAATCTCTTTTATTATTTTAGGTAACGCGGACTCGTGGGAGCATTATACCCATTATGGTTCAGCTCCTATGCGTTGCCTGTGACTATGTTCTCACATAGCCTTCCAGTCGGATTCACATTTCAGCGTCCCCGATTTCTTCCGCATTGCACTTATAAAGTTTCCCTTATAAGGGGCATTTCTACCAGCGTTTCTCGTGTCAAGGCAAATGTAATCAGCCTCAAAATCTTGATATAATTGTCTTATTCTTCGCGCCTGTAGCGTCGTATCGCCACCTTGCACTGATTCTATATAAGGAACTATTCTTCGATAGCCACTATTTATTTCCAAATCACCCATATTCATTCGTTCGTATTTCTTTGTTTCTGGTAACAACCTCATACAAACAAAAACAGAGTTGTCATTACCTTTCTTTGTAACGAAAGCCATATCACAAGCTACTAATCGTATTTCACCTTTTTGTTTTGGAATAGCATATGGATTTCTTTTACCACTTCTAAAATCAAATGTTGTCCGAGGATAAAAAACTTGTTTGCTGACTTGATTTTGAGTGAGCATTTTTCTTGTGAAAAACGCAGCTTGATTTTCTTTCAAGCGACAATTCTTAAACTCTAATAGCCAAGTTAGCCTATCTTGCTTAACTTTTTCTTTTAATAAATCATCACGTTTCTTAATGCCAAAATACAATGCAACAGTTTCATCAAAAGCTAATAAACAAGACGGTCTATCATTAAGCATATCCTTAAAGGCTAAATCAACTATTTCCCACATCCAAGTATCGTCACTACCGTTATCAAAGTAACTTGAACTAATGTAAATATCAGTTGCGTCCTCTTGTAAATCATCAATCTTATCATAAGGAGCTTGTGACATATATGGAGCAGGACGAATAAACTTAAATGGCGAGAGTACACTATCATCAATCCATTTTGGGATTTGTCTGCACTCTTCTCTTACTATATCGGTAGCACGAAGTCCACGCGCATTGTCATTAGCTGCGCAAACGGTTATTTTACTACCGTTATAAAAGATTACTTCAACATTATTGTTGTTTGTCGTAATCTTTTTTATTTCTTTTTTAAGAACAGGCGACCAAGAGCATAATTCTTTTTCAATTTTTTCAGAAACCAATAGTTTTGCTTGGTTTTTTGTTCCCGAACACAATACTATTGATGATTGTGGGTATAAAATAGCCTTACAACAAGCGTATATTGCTATAACAAACGATTTTGCTGAAGCACGGCTGGCTATACATACAAAAGTGTTATTTATACCCATCAAGTAAAGCATTATTACTTGATATAATTTCAGTTTTAATCCGAGATAATCTTCTGCGAATCTATGTAAATTTCTTCTCCAAAAAGTGACCCATAATAAAAAATGCCCTAAAAATTTAGGGTCGCCTAATAACGTAGTATTTGAAAAGTTCTGCGATAACGCTTTTTGTTTATCGTCAGCGCATTTATAGAGCTTATTTATTACTCTTGGGTCAATAGTAACAACTGTTTGGGATTTCTTGGTTTTGGTTCTACTATTCATCGTCGTCACCATCTTCTATTGAATATTCTGGGTCTGGCTCATTAGTGCCAAACTGCAAATTCTTTAGTGGACGAGTGAAAAACCTTTTAATAATACCGCCAATACCGTCAAAATCTTTATAAAGTTGTTTGTCTTTGTAATATTCAGCAGGAGTATATTTTTCTATAGTTGCAATAGAAACGCCAGCAATAAAATTCTCACTTTCAGACGAATCTTTTACTGTTTTTAGTCCAGCTTCTTTGAAATATTTGATATACAACTCCGATAAATCTTTATAGGATTTCATATCTTTATCGCGCATAGCATTTTTCTGTTGCATATATATTTCGCACAAAGTACAAATAAATATTTCTTGGTTACTATCACAATTTGGATTTGAATTTTTAAGATATTTATAATGTGCGTTCATAGTTTGATATTCGCTCGGTTCATAACCTATTCCCCATTTTTCAATATCCTTTGGATTGATTGGGTCGCTATCTTCCTCTTGCACATTATCATATTCATCAACGTATGCTACTCTTTTACCTTTGACTTTCTTTCTGTCACCAGATAATGAAAAAGCACCTTCACTAATTGAGTTTTCAAATGTTTTTCCTTTAGCCTGTGCCATATTTAATCGCCTAAAGTAATTACCAATTACCGTATTGTCGTCTATATCACAAGAATCAAATTCTTTTTCATTGAAATAAATATCAAAAGCCATACACATACGTTGCATTGCCATTTTGCTACTTTTATAATCCTTTGAATACTCAAAAAATCTTCGTGTAAAACACTTTTTGCAAATCGGCAATCTACTATCATAATAAAAATCACTATATGACTTATAAAAATCACTTTCAGGTAGTGATTCACCACAGGAACAGCAGATACGCTTATTCACTGCTTTTGGCATATCTGCCACCTCCGTATCAACTATTTTGTGTAATCAAAAAGGCTGCCCGTAAGGACAGCCGTAACTTACTTTTTTATTTCATCTAATAGCTCGTCTAACATTTCACAAATCATATACAACATCATAGGAGTATCTTCTTCGGTGAGCGTTATAACGTCGCCTTCCTCATAATCGTAGTCGTCATAATCATCTTCGTCAATATCGTCGTCATCAATGTCGATTGTACCACCGCAAACGGAACAACAATCATTTTGGATTTCAATTTCATATTGAACATCATCTTCATTATTTAGCGCAATCTTACTATGTACGTCACTTAAATAACAGCCAACATCTAATCCGCTTTTAATCAATCTGCCGTCATCATCAAACACTCGTTCAATACTTAATCCTAAATCGGGGTCAATAGCTAAATAATACTCACTGTCATAATCTGTATAATCTGAATTGTCAAAGTTATTAACATAATCTAATGTAATATCGTGATTAGCTAATAGAGCTTTTGCTAATATCGAAATCTGTTTGCCAAAAGCCGTAACAGCTACCGCTTTCCCAGCTTCAGCCAAACTATATAAATAATTTGCAAATGATTTATAATCACTAAATTTCAAACTTTCCATAACACAATCTTCCTCATTTATCATTTATAATATTTTTTATGTTTTTACATACTTTGCAAACTATCGTTTTTGTAGGAGGATATGTTATTAATTCACCAGTTCTAAAATCTTTTCCCTTGCGTTCACCGCGTTCAACAATCTCCATACTTAAAAAGTTCTTCCAAAGTATTCTTTTTTCTTCAATTAAAGCGTCAGTAAATACGTCAACTAATGTATCACAAAACACAGAACACATTTTGATTGATTCCTCTGATACACTACCGTATATTCTTTCCGCTAACTGTCTGATAATCTCATTCTTTCCCATTTCAAATCTTCCCCTTTATAATTAGTCTAATATTACAACTTTTGACTTATCTTGAATCAAATTACCGTCTTTATCTTGGCAAATAATCGCAAATCCTGATTTCTGTGGTGTCACTAATCTGCCATTTGCATAATCCAATTTATCAACGTCGGCAAATGCGCCCTGTTCAATCAAACGTATATAGCCTTTTTTAGAATCACCACATCTATGTGTATGAGCCATAACAACACAATCAAACGGTTCTTTCTCTGAATCTTGTAAATATGCTTTTGCCTTATCTGCCGTTGCCAAAATGTTTGACCTATATGCCAACGGGTGAACGAAAAATGTCTTACCTATTCTGCATTTCCAATCGTCTACATATTCAATTTCAATATCACTAAACACCTTTTCCAAAGGCTCATACCAAATCTTTGCGCCGCTTCTTTTGTCGTAATGCTTAAACCCATCAACAAAAATTAATTCTAATGATGTATCTGGTAGTAATTCAAGAATATCAGTATCAAGATTTTTAGCAAAATAATTTGCAAATCTTTTATCGTGATTTCCATAATTGCAGACTACTTTAGATGGATTGATATAACCAATCAAATCAATTAAATACTGTCTGCCTTGTATCATTTCTTCTATTGGTGATATTCTATATTGTTTACTAAATTTTGATAATGCCTGACAATCGACTACATCACCATTGATTTGTAAAATATCAATCTTATTGCGATAATCTTTTAACAACGTATAGTCAAGCTGAAACGGAACGTGTAAATCTGAAACAGATAGTATAGTTGTTGCAACTCCGTCTTTTTCCTCGGCTTCTATTATTTCAATCAGCCGTTTCATTCCGTACATTCTTTTCCGCACTTCTGATTCATTAAAACAATTACCCTCTCCGAAGATTTTTTCACTTAATTCTTCGTAGGGGGTATCATCTGTTTTGGCAATTAGTTTGTTGTATACTATCTCGCGGATTTCCTTGTATGTAATATCTATTATGTTCACCCCTTTGACATAAGCCGTTTAGCTATGTCAACGTATTTATCTTCCATATAACGTCTATTTCTTGTTCGATAGAAACCAACAGTATAATCATTCTGACCTATGAAACCTCTATTGGTATTTCGCACAACATTATTCTTTAGAAGAATATCAATCTCTTTTTTAGTAATTTCTTTCACTTGGTTTTAACCACCTTTATAAATTTTAGCTTTTGCTATTTGGAGCTGGTGGCGTGACTCGGACACGCGACCTGAAGATTACAAATCATCCGTTCTGCCAACTGAACTACACCAGCAAATTAGCGGTCATTATCCTACCGCCGTGAAGCCCACTTCGGACGTATCCTAATGTGGAGGGGTTTTCATCTTCTATGCTCACTCAAAGTCATACCCTTTACCACTGGCTTCTGTGATTGGACTTAAACCAATGACTACTTGATTAACAGTCAAGTGTTCTATCAACTGAACTACACAGAAATATATAATTCACAATCATTTTGGCAATAATCACCTTGTACTTCGGCAATAGAAACCTCACTTATCAGTGCAGACACCAATCCTGTGTAAGAACCAGAAAGAATTGATTGTGATATGGTTCTTATACGATTATTTTTAATTCTAAACTTACCTGGTGGGCAGAAATGGATTTGAACCATTGAACCTATACGGAACAGTTTTACAGACTGCTTGCTTTAACCAGACTTGCATATCTACCCATATTGGCGTTGGTACAACTTCTGCCATACCAACGCATAAAGAAAAGAGAAAGATAAAGAAATGAGAGTTTTTTGAAGGTATATGTTCCCTTCATTAAACGAAAAGTAGGATTCATTTTTACGCTTAAAAATGTAAAAAATTTTGCTCTATTTTTCTTCGATACTATTGGAGAAATCACAGAAAAATCAAGAAAAAATATTTTATTTTCAAAAAGTTAAACCGTTTTGATAATTCTACTTTAGAATTATTTTATTCGTTTTATAAAGTTTTTTATCTTCCGTTTTATCTCTTTTTCATCATATTTAATTCGTAATAATGGGATATTATTGTCTTTACAATATTGATTTTTCATTTTATCTCGTATTTTTTGCGCTCTATAATTATCTTTGGCTTTTTCATAATTATCAGTATAAAACATAACAGGTCTAAAATGTTGTTTGCCATCAAATTCTATAATTGCATTATAATCAGACAAATAAAAATCAAACCGTAATGGCTTTTTATAACTCAAATCACTAAATCGTTTTTCTCTAACATAAGAAATATTTAATTCATTAAGAATGGTCGATATGATTTGTTCACCTTTAGACATATTGCAGTTGGAACACGAAATCTGATTTAATAAATCTCTTGGCATTTTTTCAAATATATAACCGCACCGTTCACATTTGCATTTAATGGGAACATCTTTTTTTGAAAAATTTTCTAAAATCTCAAACCCCTTGTTTATTTTCCTAACTTTTTCATTATATTCTTCTTTCGTATAATACGGTTCTCCTAATACTCTACATTCACCACATAGATAATTACTCGTCCTTAAACAGTATGAAGATTTATCACATCTAACTCTAATATATGTTGACCCCTCGTCTATCGGTTTTTGTGCCTTTGGTTTTCCACTTACTATTTTGAATCGTTGCTTAAACCATTTTCGCTGTTTTAATTGGTCTAATGTTTTATAATTTGCAACCTTGTCTATATGAGAAAGAAACCCTGCCACCGTACCAACAAAAACATCTTCGTTTTCTTTGTCATAAAAATGGTAAACTCTGTCACAAGGCTTGGATTCATTTTTATTTTTCTTCTTTTTAGGATGTTCAGGTTTTATTCTTTGTCGTAAAGAAACATAATAAGTTTCCTTTGTCTTTTTATCAATAATTTTAATTTTTTCATCATCACTCTTGTAATAAGACTCTATATTATAATTCTTGCTGTAATAATTATAGAAGCTATATAATTCACTTAATAATTGTCTTGCTTCTTTGCTATTAATCATATATTTGTTATTATTAGATTTTCTACAAGGCAACTCTTTGTTATTAGAATGTATCTCCCCATACAAAAGATTTAAGGGAGTATTGTAAAATTCTTTTCCACATATCTTGCATTTACATAAAAATCTTTTACCTTTTCCTTTGTACTGTTCTAATAATTCAACATCTTTATTAACAAAAGGTAAAATAGAATTAAATACCCACTTATTCATTATTCGCCTTTTTCCATTCTCTTTTTATCATTCGATTGTATTTTTCTTGACACAACTTACATCTTTTTGTCCTGTTATTCTTTGCTGCAACAAAAACCATTTCTCCACAATCACAACAATAAATAATTTTTTTGCCATTAACAACATTCGTATTCACGCCGCAATCCTTACAATATCTTCTTGTGTTTTTTTCGTTTCCTTTTGTCAAAACACCACAATCAGCGCACCGAATGAAATTCTCGCCACAGTATTTTCTATATTCGTAACCCAATTCTCTAAAATCACTAACAAACAAAACCTCTGGTGAATCATCATCAATAAATGTCACCCTGTTATTCACGTTGTCAATGCGTTTAGGAAACTCCAAATAGCCCAAATCTCTTAACTTGCCAAGTTTTATGTCACGTTCATCTTTTTTACACACAATCCGAGCGCAATCAAAAATCTGCTTTGAACTTAAATTTACCCAGCCGTTATTATTTGGATTCCGCGCATTTTGAAATTTAGCAAGACACAACAATACAAATGCTAATTTCTCTAAACAGCGATTACTTAACTCCTTAATCTTATTCATTTCAGATTCAGTAATACTAACGCCTTTAATAATCATAAGTTCATTATCTTTCGCCTTGTCTGCTAACCGTTCAATAGCGTTTTGCCAAAAAAATCCGTCAAGCTCATACTTTGGATAATGCTTTTGTAGAAACGCAAATAATAATTCTTTAATCTTCTTCTTTTTATAACCACAACAATGATAGTAATATCGAGATAAAATAGACAATACAAAATAAGGTTTCATAACAATTAAACCATTCTGTATACAATCCTCGGCAAATTTCTTTTCGTCTAAAATTATCATTCACTATCACCTACGCCGAGCTTAAAGTTTTGATTTATATGCTTCACTCCAATGTTTATTTGATGATTGACGCGCAAATAGCGTTCTTTTCTTTCAAGTCGGTAGCTACGCCCACATTTTTATTTCAAACTACCTTCGGTAATGAAAGTATATTCCTCCGTACCTTCTTTCGGTTTATGCCCCTTTTTATAGGGGTATAGAGGGCAAGTTTTAATTTCACAGTGTTTGACCTCGTATGAGCTGCCGTTACTACAATCAAGACATTTCAGCCGTATCGCCTTCATAGGCGTTATCTTCTTCATTTTTAATCACCTTTTCATTCATCACAAATTCATTTCCATTAAACACAAATTCTCCACCTGTTGAAACCAACACAGGATAATGAATTTTATAATCATTCCGCTTTAATAAGTTGTCAATTATTTTGTCAGCACATATATCCCAAGCAAATTGTTTTGAGTTTTCACGCTTATAGCAAATGTCAATCACTATATCACATAATTCATCAGAATTAGGACAAATTTTGAAACATTCATCTTTGAAATACTGAACGAAAATATTGTGTTGCATAAAATCGTCGTACTTCTCTATCTTTTCAGTACGCTTTTTCTGTTGGTATTTTTCAATGCGCCGATTATATTCTCTGTAAATGTCATATACCTTTTGATAATCTGAACGTGAATACACAACGCCGCTTTTCAGAATGGAGTAGTCAAATCTGCTTTGCGAGGTTTGCTTCATCATCTTTGAGAAATTGGATATAAAATCCTTAAAATAACTCTCAAAATACCACGATATTCTGTTTACCACACAAGGATTGTAACCAACAGGTAAAAGCATATCGTAATACTCTAAAAATTGTTCCATATCTTCGGTTTTTGGCTCATATTTTCGTAAATCATCAATACTTGTAATGCCATAAGAACCAAATCGCTTAATTAGGTTGCTATGCGTATTTTTGATATAATTATCGTTCTCATATTTCAGTTTTGGATAAACATAAGTCATAAAATAAGGTTTTTTTGAAGCGCAAATTCTTGAATTAAATTCTTTTTGCTTTCGTTCTTCGTCTGTGTCTGTATCTTGTACAACACAATCCCTTTGAGAATACCAATAAGACGGCATAGGTTTAGCAATTACACCCTTAATCCTATCAATCGTCACTTGTTGATAGTGCTGTCCACACATTATTCTATAAGTTAGTGTTTTGTATTCGTCAGAATCTTTTGGGAAAACCTCACGTCTTTCTATCATCGAAGTAATATGATTTGTAACTATCCCGATTTCATCATTGAACGCAAGTTTATTTGCTGAAATTATATCTTCTTCTGTTGGTACTTTCTTTTCTGCTTTTCGTTGTAAACAGATAATTGTTGGTGCATTAGTTGTGTTTTTGACAATTACTGGATTGTCAGTACACATATTAGTGTCGCCATCCTTGTCAGCCCCGTTCATAGCTTCACACGCTGAATCCCAAGCGTTGTAAATCAGAGCTGTATTTATATATTTATACCAATACGCAATGTCGTCATTGGTAGTAACTTTCATTCGTCGTATATTATTAAAAACAGACATTGGAGCGCGAAAACACGCAATTTCCTTCGTTCCCTTATCTACCCAATACTTGTGGTATACTTCACCTTTGTTAAGTAACCCCGTCACTTCTAAACCAAACATACTCTGTGCCAATGCGTATGGGTCGCCTGAAATAATGACATAGTTCGCATTAACACGAATAGCACCTTTTTTACACTGGTCTATTCTTTTGCGGATAAGATGATAAATCTTTTTTCTAACAAATGAATCGTTAATAACACGCTTATCAATCATTAACGCCTTGACAAAATTTTCCGTTGAGCTGTTAAATACATTATCATCATTCAAACCAACACCACAAAGGAACACAAGGCTTTTTCGCCAGTCAAGGTTTATAACGTCGGCAATTTCGTCAGCATTTGGTTTACATAACTGCACGATTTCTTCATCAGTAAAATCATAAGGTTGCAAGAATTGATAGTTTGTATCTCGGACGTGTTCTATTTCTTCCTGCGTAGTTTTGGCTGCTGAAAATTCATAGTGGTTTCGTTCACAGTTTTCAAAGTATTCTTCCCAACTTGAATAGGAATCCCACAGCTTCAACATACTCTCGGTAAGAATAATGTCAGCCTGACGAATATCCCTCGGTGTACCCCAAACATCAACAACCGTATAGTTTTTTGCCACCTTTTCAGCGAAATCAACGAAGTTAAAGGTGAATACCATACCCTTTGTCCACGCATACCGAGTGTTCATTCCGCTTATTGGTTCGTGCTTTCCTGTTAAGTATTCATTGACAATAGCGGAGTATTCAGGCGACATAAATCCAAATCCGTCAGAATCGTCGTGTTCAATTTCGTAGTCGTGCTCATAGGTTAATTTAGGTTCTCCCTCGCCAGAGTCATCAATCAGAATAACGTCCTCTTTGAATTTAGTGACGCAATCTTTAACGACGATAATTCCTTTTGGTTTAGGCAACGGAGTAGAACCTGAACATATTAAACCTTGATATGATTCTAATTTTGCTGGGACGTGAGTAGTCAACATATTTCTACCGTTCCGAACGCGAGAATTAAGCTCTAAATAAAGGTCGGAATTTACATAAACGATAGTAGATTTTTTAACACCGCCGTTTGTACTTTGAAAACGCCTATAATTCACAATACAATGTTCACCGTTCACAATGCCAAAGTCAATGCTGAAACCTTCATTAACCCTGTCATATTCCTTTTCGCTGTCCATTATCACGCAAACGTAGTCACGTTGAAATTGAAGATTGTAGAGTTGATTATAGTATTCTGAAATTTTTTCGCGGTTTGATTTGCTTTTTGGCTTTCTTTTAATCGCTCGAATTTTGTTCTGAATGTTACGCACGTCGAGCGAAATGTCAGGTTGACCGTTGATTTCATCAATCCACCGTAAACATTGGCTGCTACTTAATGCAACAATGCTTTCAGGGCAAGATTTAAGCGCAACATCTAATGGCAAGGTAAGTTTCCAATTATGTTTTCTTAATACCTTGCTCTCCAACTTATAGATAAGTCGGTGTGGATATTTTTGCTGCAAGTATTCAGTTTTCCTCCTATATGTGACAATAGCCCCACTATGAAGTGAGGCTAATTACACGATTAAAGTTTTATGCTAAATAGATTTCAAACACTACGTTTGATGAATATGTACCAGCTTTTGGCTGTGTGTCGGATTGTAACCATTCAAGACCGAAAGTAACTTCCGATTGTGTGTCACCATCACTAAAGTAACCAACGCAATCAACAGGTATGCTCTCGGTAACTTTTGAATTATATACGGTGTCTGTTCTTGTAACCTTTCTACAGGTCTGGTCTGTTCCGTTGGTATGTGTGAATGTTAGGTATGGCTCACTTACGATTTCCTGTAGCTTGACATAGACGTGTTCTGTTTCGATTAGGTTCATATTATCTGCCTCAAAAGTGTATGAACCGATATTCATATCAATGGTTTCAGGAATTAAAACACAGTATTGACTTTGTTCTACATAGGTTAGAGTGGAATTAGTTTGACCGCCGCTTGAATATTGAGTTTCCGCGCTAACATTAGTCATACCGAACACACCAAGCGAAACCACCATACACAGAACTAATGTGATTGTAATAATCTTCTTAAACATAACTACTCCTTAAACAACATTTAGATTAAAATTGACCTTAGCTGAATTTATTTCCGTCTTATCACTCTTAAAGCACTTAATCAATAGGTAGGCTTCATATTTGCCAACCGATAGCGATTTGTCTAATTTGATAGTATAGTAGCCATCACCAGGAGCAACGTATTCAGATTGCCAAAGTTTTTGTCCGTCTACATAAAGGTGCATTTTGAAATAGCATTTGTTATTAGCAGGATTGTTAAAATTCACAGATTGATTAAGTTGATTAGCAGTAAATGTAAGTTCTTTGAATCCGTTAATTGCAATAGCTGGTGAATCTCCTATTGCTGGTTGTGGTAAGTGCTGATTACCGTTCCATTCAACTGCTTGGGTATCTTCAACAATCTTGTCTGTCTGTAGGGAGTCACCTGTACAATTACACTTCCGTAAGCTCAACAAGAGAATCAATATAACCAGACAACAAATAATCACAGATAGAATGATGATAATTTTCTTTTTGATTGAGTTATCGTCTTTTTGCAAGTTTCTAACACGCTCCTAATAAACAAAATAAAAAAAAACACCGTTATGTTTCTATAATTGATTATAATAAAAGTTTTTAGAAATGTCAAGCATTTTTTATTGTAGTTTTTGTATTTTAGAACAATGTGTAATTTATGATGTTTATATACCCTATTTTTGTGCAAATTTCATATCATTGCAAAACAGGTTAATGTATTAAAATTTAGTATATACTATACCAGATTTTAATACATACTATACCAAATTTTAGTATAGAAATAAATATATAATAAATATAATAATAAATGTAATTACAATATAATATATATTATTTACTCTTTAAGGAGTATATATGTCTTATAAATATATATTATATTGTTCCAGTGAAGTAAAAATTTTTACTGTTTTTAAGTCATAATTTCGGACAAAAATAAGTCTTTTTCGGGGCTGATTTAATTCGTTTCCCTCGGTATATTCATTCTACCAAAGCTCCGAAATATCTTCGTTTATTAGTACATTCTTTCTCTTTCCCATTCTTCTGATGTCAAAATGCGATACTATTGTGATTTCCTTAAAATGATTTTTGCCATCATTCAGAATGGGTTTTCGGTAATCGAAGTTTTTAACGTGTTTTCCCCGATACTATCAATGTTTGGATTCTGAATTTCTTACTTTCGGTGACTTAAATTTTCTATTGTAATGTCCGATACTATCGTATCTTGAAAAATTTTTGTGAAATTTTCGGTAAATTGCGATAGTATTGGTGTTTGTAGAGGGATTAAGGTGTGTTGGGATTTTGATAAATTTTTTGATGTGAGTAGAGTGGAACACCTTAATACCGATATTCGCAGTTACCATATGCTAACTATGTAAACCTACCCCCGTTTGAGTTAGCCGCCGCTAACTTCTCAAAAAATGGCTTGTTTATGCGCTTTTTAGCGGCTTGAAGTCCATAAACGTACTATTTTATGGACTTGGTTAGTGTATGCTAACTGTAAATGAAATTGGTATTTTATTGTCAAAAAATAATGATTTTTCAAAATAAGATTTTTTTGGTATGATTTACCATTTTTTACCATTTTTCAAAATTGAATTTTTCGGGATTTACTGAAATTTCGTTGCATTTGCAACAAAAAATTCACTTTAAAACATTAAAGCGTTAAATCACTAAAGTGTTCAATCTGCGATACTATCGCACTTTACTTCACTAAAGCATTAAATCAAATTACTTTAGTATGCTAAAGTATTAAAGCGTTTTTATGTACTATCTGCTCCTATACTTTATCACATTAAAGCGTTAAAGTCTATCCTGCTGATATATCCATAATTCTTTTATAGAATAATAGCAGAATTAAAAATCTGTCATAATTATTACAAACTTGTAATATCAATTATCTGATACATAAGTTAGTCTATGCTAACTTCAACTCCGGCAGCGAGTTACCTATCGCTAACCACTAAAATATCATAGTCATATTTTATCTTTTTACCGTCAAAATACCGTTATTTTACTGCTATTTATTGTCATTTATTATCCTTATGATTTTTGAATATTAGCATAATATCACTATATTTTAGCATAATATTATTACTGTTTACTCCAAATAGTATTGTCAATTATTATCCTATCACTATTGATTAGCAGCGAGAAATGCGATAATAATTGTCAATTTTTATTTGATTTTTGAAAATTGCGAAAAACTGTTGACATATAACAATCCATATGGTATTATATTACTGTCAAAAGACAACAAACAAAATACATCGTCAATTTGTAAAGGAGAATGAATTATGTTATTAACTGCTAAATGCGCTTGCGCTACTTGTAATGTTACCCTGCCTATCCACTGTATGATTAAGGTTGAGAAAAACAATCGCGGCGGAGCTGCTGCTTATCTTTGCAGTTACCACGCAACCCGCCAAGAGGGCTATTCATACGAACATGACCGCTTCAGCGGTAAAGAAAAAGCGCACGGATTCACCTATGGCATCGAAGCTGAATCAATGGCTGACAGCGACCGCGCACGAATGGAGCTTCAATCCCGCGACTTCGTTGCTACCTCTGATTATACCGTCAGAGTTGAGTACAAATCCCCGATTTTTTACGGACTCAATGCACTGTCCAAGGATTGCACAACAATCCAAACGCTGAACACAAATCACGAACTTGATACAATCCATCCGAATTGCGGTATGCACCTCAATATCGGTCACGTTGAATACATCAACGCGAGAACAGTTGATTATATCCGCCGCTTTTGTCATTCATTGTTTATCCCGTTGAGCAACTATATGACAGCACATCCCGAAGAAGTTGAGCAGTTGTTCGGTAGAAGCCTCAATCGTTGGGCTGAACCTTATACCGAATGGAGCGACGCCGACGACCACACAAACTTCATCAACCTACAGCACAACAATCGCATTGAATTCCGCGTATGCAAATTCATCAACGCGAAGCAGTACATCAACGCTACCAAATGCGCAACCGAAATGATGACCGCGATAATCAACAATTTTGTAAAGCACTTTAACGACCAGCCCAAGGACAGCCGCCGCTATTCCAATAAAACCGAATACAGAAAGCATAAAGCTGAAATGACCGCCGCCAAGTTAGTAAAAATCTTTAAGAAGTACGCCGAAGCATAAACACAACAATCCCAAGCCCGCCCGCCAGCGGGCTTTTTATTTTGCCTCAACAAAAATTTATCATTTTTCAAAATCACATTTTTTTGACGGCGGCATACTCATTCTATCACTTCATCACCAAAAAATCAATATTTTTCAAAATCAAATATTTTTGGCAATACGAAATGCAAATCCCACTTCTCCCCCATTGGATTTTTACAATCCGATAAACAAATCAGAAATACGCCAGAATCGCCCAGAATAGCCCCAGAACGCGCCAAAACACGAAATCAATATAATTTCATTGCTACGTCAGAAAACGCGATACAGCTCCGTATAATACGCCATACGGAAATCGCGGCAGAACGCGCGGAAACCTTCGGACGGAATCAGACCCAGACCCAGCACGAAAACACGACAGACGGAACGACAGACGGAAACAGACACAAAAAAATCAATCGGACGGAATCAGAACCTTCCGCGCTGCCGATACCAAGAAAATTTTATTTTGAAAAATAAAGGAAAATCGGAATCAGTATACCAGAAATTTTTAATTTTGAAAAATCAAGAAAATTTGCACGGTGATACCAGAAAAAATCAATTTTGAAAAATGACGGAAAAATGGAATCAGACAGACAGAAAATTTTGATTTTTGAAAACGTCGGAAAATTGGCACGATACCAGAAAAAGATGATATTGGAAAACGTCGGAAAATTGGCAAGGCTGCCGAGGACGGAAACCATACCAAAAATTTTTTATATTAAAAAATAAAGAATTTAACGAAATGTATTGACAAACGGAAAACTATGATATATAATAAGACCATAGGAAACACACAAACCACTTCGGAAAATTCAAGGAGGAATCACAATGATTATTAATGTTGGATATTTCAGTGAAAACGAAGAAATCAGGAACGAACTTGATAAATACACTTTAATCAGAAATAGAACATTAGATATTTGCTATTCCATAGATGGCTATGAGAAATTACCGCTCCAAGAGAAAAACAAGATATATGACAGAATCAGCGAAAAAATCAGCAGAGAATATCAATAAATCAAGAAATAAAAAGCAACCGAGAAATCGGTTGCTTCTTTTTTTATCCATTGCCAGAAAAATCTAATTTTGCAAAATGGAAATAATCTGACACCAGCGGAAAACCTCGACCAAAAATTTATCATTTTGAAAAACGAAAAATTTCTGATACCACAGCAACGGAAAATCTGACACCAGAGGAAAACACCAATCATCGGAAAATCTGAACCAAGAAATCCCCATTTTGAAAAACAATGGAAAATCTCACAGGTGATACCAAGAAATCGGAATTTTGAAAAGCCAAAGAAATCAGGCAACCGCAGCCAGAAAATCTCAATATTAAAAAATAAAGAAATTTTCAAAAATCTATTGACATATAGATTGCTATATGTTATACTATATACAATCCAATCGGAAATGAGTATTCAAGATACCCATTACAAGCCTATTAGAATTTTGTATAAAGGAGAATGAAGTATGAAATGGTTTAACAATCCGACAACAGCAGAGGAACTCAAAAAGCAGTATAGGAAATTAGCAATGCAGCACCACCCCGACCTCGGCGGCAATGAGGACGATATGAAGGAAATCAACGCGGAATATGAAAAATTATTCGCAGTCCTCAAAGATACCCACCGCAGCGCGAAAGGCGAAACCTACACAGCGACCACCAAGACCACCGAAACGCCGCAGGAATTTATAAACATCATCAACCGCATTATTAACCTCGCAGGAATTACCATTGAGATTTGCGGAAGTTGGTTATGGATAACAGGCGACACCAGACAATATAAGGAAATCTTCAAGGAATTAAAATTCCATTGGAGCAAAAACAAATCCGCGTGGTATTGGCACAACGACGGCTACCAGAAGAAAAACAGCAAGAACTACACAATGAACCAAATCCGCGACCTTTGGGGAAGTCAGAGAATCGCACAGGACAGAGAGAACGCACTCGCAACAGCATAAACCGCAAGCCTTCCGAGAAATCGGAGGGCTTAAATTTTGCGCGTGACAGGAAATCATCATTTTTCAAAACTATGATTTTTTTGGTACAGGCTACACAGGAAAATATGATTTTTCAAAATTCAATTTATTTGGTACAGACCGACAGAGAATCATCATTTTTCAAAACGCGGAAATTTTGGCATGGACAGACAGAAATTTATAATTTTTCAAAATAAAGAATTTTTGACACAGGAGCACGGACAGGAGCATGGGCAGGACGGAAAACCGCAGGCAGGATAAAACCGCGAGAATTGCCCTATATCGCACGAAATACCGCAGGAATGAAATTATATTAAATAAGACGGAAAACGTGAGAGGGCGCACCACAGACGACAGGAAAACACATCAGGACGGAAACCAAGAAATCACGCTGCATATCAGCCAGAACCAGGCCAAAACCAAAAAAGCGGAATTTTCAAAAACAATCTTTTTCCTCTGTTGACTCCAAGAAAATCCGATATTAAAAAATTAATAAAATTACAAATTACATATTGACATATAGCCAGCTATATGATATTATAATAACAGAAAATTTCAAGGAGGTAATCAGTATGACATATCAGACTTTCAAAAGAATCGCGGAATCCTTTAGAAAAGACGTTATTGTATCACAGCACGGAGATTTTTGCAATAACAAATCCAAAAACACATTAGGAATCATCTTCATCAAGCCAGACGGCAGACAATCAAAAGTATATGACTATCACGGAACATACGCAGAAATTCTCAACCGCTTGCATATTCGTGTAATCACCAAAAGCGACTATAACACGACCCTTGCAATGTTGGAAGATTATAAGAAAAGAAATGGAACGATATGCCCCTTCTTCGGCGACGTTATGGACTACACCGAACAAATCAAAGAATACGAAGAAAAGATAAAATACTACAACAGCGATAAAGTTGTTAGAGATTGGGAATACAAATAAGAATCAGACCTTCCGAGAAATCGGAAGGTTATTTTTTTTATCCTCACCTCACCAGAAAATCCGCATTTTGAAAAACCAAATCCAGACCTCATATCTACCAGATTTTTGTGATATTAAAAAATTAAGAATTTCACGAAAACGCTTGACATTATGCTTGCTATATGTTATTATATTAACAACAAAGGGAGCTAATCCCGAAAATAAAGGAGAATGAATTATGGCTAAAATTACAAGAGAACAATTTAACAAGTGGAATGGACAAGCTAAAAACGGCTTCCAGCTCGACCTCGAACACTATTGTAATTGGGGAGAGAAACAACTTCACAAGACAATTAAACACGAGGACGGCACAGTAACAGAATTTGTTATTTCCTACAATCCCGAATACGTGACGGTTGACAAATATGGTTGCAAGTGGAACGAGAGAACGGGCAGACAAATCCCGACATTACAGATTAACAAATGGCGACCCTTGACAACACCAGGAATGTACAGTGTATCACATGGTAAATACCAGACAATCGGAGAGCCTGAAAAGACAAAGAAATATTCGACACTTTGCAAATTATCCGCAACAATCGACACCGACAAGATGATGAAGGAACAGGAGGACGCGGCATAATGGGAAAACTTCTCTACAACATCAGGACAGATTATTTGTGTATCAACGGAGGAATCGACGGAAACGGCAGATATTATATTTCTGTAATGGATAGCAACTATTTTGAATTAAACCGCACGGAATCCGCGAACAGGCGCGACCTCAGAAGGAACTTCAAGAGAACTTGTAAGAGCTACGACATACCGAGGCGGCAACGGTTGATGATTGCCGCGTGAATATAGGAGAACGCCGTCAATAGATGGCGTTTTCTTTTGACACCACCAGAAAAATCTAATTTTGAAAAACAAATAATTTCTGAACAGACAGCCAAGAATTTATGATTTTGAAAAATTAAGAATATTTGTATCAACTCCATCTTTTTTTCCAATTATTTTTAATTTTGCAAAATAATAGATAATCGGAAACGACGACCAGAAAAACAGCATATTAAAAATTAAAGAAATTGTCATTTTCGCTTGACTTTATGTTTGCTATATGCTATAATAGTTACAGTAAGAAATCACACACAATCAAACAGGAGGCGCACAATGAGAAACATTAGAACTATTAAAGACAATCGCACAGGTTGGACAATCATAATAGAAATGGATAATCTCACCGAATCGGACTTCACCAACATTAAGAACCGAATCAGCGACCCAGACCACCATTATAATTGGCATAACTTCTATCCCCCTGAAGAACTATGGTATAATGACGGCGCAGACGGAATCCGCTGCAAGGAAGTTGACCTCAAAAACCACATCATTACATTTGGTAATAACAACATCAACGGAATTGACCCTAAAGCATTTGATATTATCGAATTTTACCCAGAAGAAATATCGGCTCGACTTTGCTCAATGGCATTTGAAACCGTAGAACGCGGAACAGTGGAATCCGTCAAACAGGCTATTGAATCGCTGCGAGCTACCGCAAAGAACCCATACAATGATGATTGCTACCGCGTTTTATACCGCGTATTAGAAGCGATAACTTCTTATGATTAACATAATTCTCCCCTTGATTTGCTCGTTGGAATTTCCCAGCGGGTGAATTTTTATATTGACAGGAAAATTCGATTTTGAAAAATAATAGAAATCTGAACGGACACCAGAAATATTCAATTTTGGAAAATGATAAAACACAGGCAGGAGCGACCAGAAAATTTCAATATTAAAAAATTAAGAATTTAACATTATATATTGACATTAGACTTGCTATATGTTATAATAATACCATAGAAATCAAGGAGGAATGACAATGAAAAAGATACTACTTGCAATATTTATCAGCGCGGCGATTATCGGCGTTTGCATTGGAATATATAACGCAGGATATACCGCAGGAAAAGACCACACAATATATACACAGGAAATCTACACCGAATCAGACGGCTACACCGTAGTAATTGACGGAGAAGCCCACAGCTATGATTAAGGAGGAAGATATGAGATACACATATTTAATCGTTTATTGCGAAAAAGGCTATTGGAAGGACGAACTCAAAAAATACCCTTGCAAGTGTATCAACGCCAAAACAAAAGAGCAGGCGTTAAATAAATTCAAGGAGAAATTCCCACAATATAAGGCACTTGCAATATTCTGATATAACAAAGGAGAAACAGAAAATGACACACGCAGGATTTACCTATAAGGATTGGAACATTGAAGCCCTAACGGGTTATAAACCTATTACAACATTTTATATGGATTTTTCCATTGCTGACTGCTTCGGAGTTGCGGCGATAAAGGACACATACCGCAGAGCTATGAAAGGTTGGAAAAAGAACTACAAATATCTGACCGAGCTTGTAATGGCTCTTAATTGGAAAATATGGGAGCATTACAACGCAGGACATCAGGCATACGCGCAAATCTACAATGACCTTTGGGAACAGGCAGCGGCATACGCACAGGAAAATCTCAAAGGCAACGAGCTGACATACTACTACAGGACAACAGATTAACGGAGGTTAAAATGAATACGTTTGAACACATCACAGAGCATGAACTCTTATCGGCAGCATACAACTACTATATCGACCTAATGGATAAACATAACAGAACAGCAAGACACTTGTTATTGTGGTCTGAAAAGGAGATATACGAAAAGAAAGCTAAAGATTACAAAATCAAGGCTGACGAAATCCATGCAAGGATTATTCAAATCGAACAGAATCAATAAGAAAGGAATGATAGATAGAGCCGTGAGAAATCGCGGCTTCTTTTTTGTCTTACCAAAAAATCTTGATTTTGAAAAACCATAGAAAATTGCACTCCATAGACAGAAAATATCCATTTTGAAAAATCAAATTTAATCGGAATATTAACAAAAAATCACGATATTAAAAAATAAAGATTTTAACATTTTCTATTGACTTTAGGCTTGCTATATGATATAATATTTACAAAGGAAATCAGAAAACAACACACTTCACAAGGAGGCATAAATATGAAAACAATGGTACAAGAAATCAAGGTTTACCGCTTCGACGAATTAAACGACGAGGCAAAGGCAAAAGTAAAACAATGGTATTTAGATGATTGCTCATTGGTGGACTTTTTCACCGAGGATTGCGAAAACCAGCTTGAAGCATTATTCCCTGAAAGTAACTTGCAAGTTTGCTATTCATTGGGATATTGCCAGAGTGACTTCTTCAACATCAAGGGCAGAATCTATTTAGATGAATTACTCGAACGGCTCACAAAGGAATATCCGAACCCATTTACAGCTAAAGAAATCCGCTTTTTGAATCACGTTTTTAACCGCTTCGGCAGTAGCTACGATATTGAATACGGCGATTATTGCACTTGCGGATATGCTGATTATATCGAATGGATTGTTGAAACTTTGGAATCCTACGATTATCGCTCTATTCCCTATTCAACATTGGATAAATTCAATGAGTACGCAAAAGCCTATATGCGCCAGCTTTGCGGAAAACTTAAAGCACAGGGATATGAAGTCCTTTATGAAATTTCTGATGATGATTTAGAGGAATATTGCGAGGCGAATGATTATTGGTTTACCGAGGACGGCGATATTTTTGAATAAAGGTTAAAATGGAACGCTGCGAATTATCGCGGCGTTTTCATTTGCCTATACAAAAAATCTTTATTTTCCAAAATTAAAGATATTTGATAACAGATACAGGAATAAATGATTTTTGAAAATCACATAATATTGGAATCTGAATGACAGAAAATTTCAATATTAAAAAATAAAGATTTTTGCGTTTTCGCTTGACTTATAACAAGCCATATGATATAATAAGTATGTAATCAGAAAGGAGCTGATGATATGAAAATCACAGATATAAAACCAACAGACAACATAAAAATCAGCCGTAATTCTTGGACGGTAAAAGGCGAAAATCTCAAAACAAAAGGCGTAATCAGGAACATCACAAACATTATGCAGTTGCCACCAAGAAGATTGTTTGACCTTCATACGCAGTTAAAAAAGCACGAAATAGAAAAATATAGAGGTAATATCTATATCAACTCAGACGGCGATTTATTCTATCCTCACCACGTTTCAAATTTCTATGAAAAAATCAAGGAAAATATGGACGAGGAAACATTCAACGAATTATGGGGAGAATCGGAATCCTACAAGAAACATTTAGCGCACGAGGAAGAAGTTGACAGGTTGAGAGCTTGCCCGATTTTGACAGTTATTGATTGCTATATTCTGAAATAATAAAAGAAAGGTTGTGCATTAATTATGACAAGAAGCGAAAAGAAAACACACATTAGCAATATTTACAGAACGATAATCTCATGCTACCTCATTCTGAACAATCACAAAACCAGTGATTTTGATTATGTTGGTTGCCGTCACACAGAGGATATGCGTAGAGAACTCAGACGAATCAGCAGCGATATGGATTGCGACCGAACACCAGATTATAAGTTGAACGCTTACTCAGCAAGAACATTGGATATATTGGCAACTCTGATGTCGGCAGAAATGAGTATGTATGACTATCAGGATATGTAAGCATAAATCAATCAAACAAACGCTGCTTCGGCGGCGTTTCTTTTTGCTTAACCAGAAAATTTTGATTTTCAAAAATTAAGTTTTTCAAATGCAACAATAATTTATCATTTTGGAAAACTATAAATTATTGGCAGCGTGATACCAAAAATTTTGAATATTAAAAAATTAAGATTAAATTTTGAATATTAAAAAATTAAGATTTTTCCGTTTTTGCTTGACTTTTCCGCTGCTATCTGCTATAATAAAGACAAATCAATAAAGGAGTGAACGGAATGGAAAAAGAATTATACGACAAGTTGTTAGAAATCGCAAAACAAACAATCTTCTGTTTCAAAGAAGGTTATCGCAAGGACTTTGAAACCAAAGGCAATGATGACGAGGATTTTCTTGACATTGCCGTTTGGGACTTGAAGAACGCTTTAGCAGAAGCCTATACAGCAGGATACAATGAAGGCTGGGGAGATTGCTCAAAGCTATAGAAAGAAAGGTGAATCAGAAATGACAGAATGGGATAGACTTACAAGACGAGCAAAAGTTATACAAGGCAGATACCCCAAAGGAACGAGGATTGAACTTATCGAAATGGGAAACGACCCAAGACCTATTGCACCGAATACAAAAGGCACTGTTATGTGTGTTGACAGCATAGGAACAATCCATTGTCAGTTTGATAATGGTAGACAGTTAGGTTTAATTCAAGGCGAAGATGTATTCAAAATCATAAATGAATGACGATAAAAGGAGGATTTGATTTATGAAAACTAATCTATATGTAGCATACGGCTCAAATATGAACCTAAATCAAATGGAATACCGTTGCCCGAAATCCAAGCCAATCGGCAAAGCATACTTGCACGGCTACGAGCTTGTATTCAACTATCACGCTGATGTTATCCCGACAGGGAATCACAACGACGTTGTACCCGTTGCCCTTTGGGAAATCGACCCTACAGAATGGCGCAGGCTTGATATGTACGAAGGTTATCCGCGCTATTATATCAGGGAAACCGTGACTGTAAAGACGGAGGACGGCAAGGAAGTTGAAGCAATCGTATATGTTATGGCGCAGGATAGAAAAGGTAGATACTCACCGTCAGCGGATTATTTCTACGGTATTGTAGAAGGTTGCCACGACTTCGGAATCCCTACAGACCATTTAAGGGACGCGCTGAAGAAATCAGTACACGACCCGACAGAATTTAATCAATATAACCCTTGCACAGCTTGACAGAAAATGATATAATAAATCAAAACTAAATGGAGGACTAAAAATGAAACAATTTATCGAAGCATTAAAGAACGGCAAAGGATTTTCTTTTCTTACTGATTATGAAAAGTATTCAGAACTCACAAAAGACGAAATGCGCGATATTGCAAAAGAGCTTATTTACGCAATCGAAGAATCAGGACTTATCAAATCCGATATTCAAGCAGTTTACGACACAGCAGAAGAAAATTTGAAAGAGCGATATGACTATGAATTTGAGGAGGAGTGATTATTATTAGACGGAAAAAAGCAGATTATTTTAAGTATGTTTGCCCTCATTGTTTTAATCAGGTTAATAAATGCACTTGTAAAATATATCCACCGTGGCAGCTTATCTTCATTGACGAACGTATGCAGGAAATCATCAGAACCCTAAACCAAAAGAACTATACAACAATCAGTTGTTGTGAAACTCATTATTACAACAGCTTGAATATGTATGTAACTTTTGGCATAGACTATAACCTCACGCCGCCCGAAGGCTTCACCTACAGCAAGAAAGAAAAGGCAATCGAACACTTAATAAAGGAAAAAGACAAGGATAAATTTGAAACTGAGAAAACAAAATATCTTGAAATCTTGACAAAATGGGCGCAGGAATTACCCGACAGGAATTAGAGGATAATCAGAAATGGTTATCCTCTTTTCATTTTATCATCATTTTTTAATATCAAGATTTTCTGTATTAGCAATACAAGAAATTTTTATTTTGGAAAATTATAAATTCTTGGCACTCCCCTACCAATTTATTTGAATTTTGAAAAATCATAATTTATCGGAAAATCTCACCAGAAAAATCCGATATTAAAAAATTATAAATTTTGCATTTTATATTGACTTATAGCTTGTTATATGGTATAATAAAGACAAATCAGAAAAGGAGTTGATAAGAGGTGAAAAAGAAAATGAAAATTGATATGTGGTACGGAAACAGCCTTGACGAAATCACAAAGATAACTTGCTCATTTAGTGATTTGGATTGCGTATATCGCGGAAACCTTTTTATCGGTGATAGAATCGTCGGAGATTATGTTACCGCTGACTCACTAAAAATCGAAAAGACATTTAACGTGAAATTCTGTTAGGAGGATAAAATGAAATACGAAGAATTAGCGCAAGAATTATGTAATGCAATTAGAAAATTAGCCGCAGATGAAGATAGCCTCAATAATTTTGAAAGCTATTTAACCTATCACTTTGATACTTGGTTGAGGAAGTTTGCAAGCACACCCGAAGGATTGACCGCAGAACTAAAACTCTTTTCAGAAATGTATGATAACAGCTAACTACTTTTCATTCTCCCTTGATTTGGCTTGCTGCGAAAGTGGCAAGCCTTATCTTATATCATCACATGAAAACTTCATTTTTCAAACTCACAAATGCTTGGTATGAGTCACCAGAAAATCAGCATATTAAAAAATTATAATATTTACAAAATCACTTGACTTTATACAATTTATATGATATAATAAGTATGTAAAGTAAAGGAATCACACAGAAAGGAGCATAATATGAAGTTATATGAGCTACAAAAAGTTACCCAAAGCGGTTACGATTGTTACGATATAGACTTTGACTATTCCGTGACAATGTGTTATATTGATAATGTAGAGGACGATTACGACCGCTTTTGTATGGAACTTGCAAAGAAAGTTGATGTAATCAGAGCGTTTGATAATTCTGCTACTTGCGATTGGACAAATTTAATTCTGAATAACTTTGACAAATTCAAAGCGTTCACAAAATCGGAATGGGCGCGTGGCTACAAAGACAACGAAGATTTTATTTGTGAATGGATAAACGAATTAAATTCATACGTTGCAGGATATGTACCAACTGGAACTGGAGAAAATTTTTACAAGAAATTATATGATTTTGTTTTCACATTGGAATGAGGTAATTAAATGTTTGCAATAGAATTTGACACAACAAACGACGAACACATGATTAACGAAATTGAAAATGAAGATGATGATTACTCCCCAAGCGCGCCGTGGAAAGCACATGGAATGAGCATATCTGATTTCTTACCTGAAATATGAAATACTAATATAATCATACGGAATAGAAATATAGGAGGTTTCAATATGTATGTTGGTGGAACTATTCGATTAAAAATCTACTTTAACGATTTGTACACAGAAGGCAATAGCGAATCGGAAATTTTAGACGCTTTATTTCCTGATGGTTGGGAAGGCGAATTAGATGTAACTCGTTTAGAAATTGACGACATAGACGAAGATGATTAAATAAGAGGTATATAAAATGAAAAACAGAAAACCATTATATGAGCTTACTGAAGAACAAAAAGCGGAAATCAAATATTATCGTATTTTCAAATGCCCTAACACCCCGACAGGAAAACGTGAGTATATCGGGGACACACCAATTTTTGAACAAGCTCTCGCAGCCGTTGAAGGTTATTGCGAAAAAGGTAAGGCAAATGGTGACGTTTATGCTTTAAGTGCCGTATTGAAAAATGGCGTAGAATCCATACTCTTATAAAAAAATATAGCCCGTTGAGAAATCGACGGGCAGCATTTTAACCTTGCCAGAAAATCTACATTTTGAAAAATCAAAGAAATCAGACACATCATACCAAGAAATTCTTATTTTGAAAAGAGATGATTATTTGTGTATAGAACAATGAAACTAAAGAAAGCTATTGCAATCACTGAAATCAAAAAGAATGTATTAAGCGAAAAATGCGGAATCACATATAGACAACTAACCTATTTATTGGAATCCGAAAACCAGAGGAAACCGCTACTTGACACTATCACACAGGCTCTCGGCGTGGAACTTATCAGCCAATTCAAGATTTGTAATCAGGTGATAACAGCTCCGACCTTTACGGAAATGATTAAAAAGCTCTTGGCGGCTAAAGGCTTATCCCAAACCGCTATTGTATCAGGAACAAAACAAAACGCCTCGCTAAAAATCAACAACGGAAAATTCACATATGATGAACTGCAAGACATAGCCAGCAAATGCGAAGCGATTTATGAGGAAAGATATACCCTCAATGGAATGGAACTATAACCAGAAAATTTGCATTTTGAAAAATCAAATAATTCTGAAATCAGAACAGGAAAATATCATTTTGCAAAACTATAAAAATTTGGCAAGCAAAAAGAATCGGCGCGGAATTAACCGCGCCTTTTGTTTTACCAAGATAATCTACCTGACATATGACGATAATTATAAATCTTTGTACATTCCCAAGTATGATTTGGATTTTCTTTTTGACATCTTTTCAAGGCGTTTTCTTCGCTGACAGCTCGATAGACAACATATTTTCCGTTTTCGTTGGTGAACTGATAACCGCTGTAATGTTGGAATCTTGTACCTGAATTTTTCAACCGACCTTCACGAATGATAACCGTGATAGTTGCGTGAGTCATACGACCTTTATCATCTCTATCCTTGTATGTACCAGTCAGCGTTTCACAATCTGAATAGTGCTCCTTGTACTGCTTATACGGCATAGGATAAAGAAAATCGCCGTCTTTTAATGTAGCAAGCTGCTCATTGCGTTTTATCTCGTCGCGTTCAGCCTTGCTCAATGCTTCTTCAATAACGTGGTTACATTTCACCCTGATTATGCTTGTTGTTTCTTCGTCGCGGTATGTGTAATGTTCTTTGACTACCGCTGATATGTTCAGCTTATCGCCTATTCTCAATCCGCGACGTTCGTTGTAATTATCACATTTATCAGTGTTAATTACGCCGCTTGTTTTCCAACAGAGGATATTACCGTTATCATCAGAAAACTTATATACTGTTTGCTCCTGCCGATACCCAAAAGGACTTGGAATATAGAATCGTGCTATCATTTTAACATCTAAATTGATTTTGTCTTTTGGTTGACCGATAAACATATAATCACTACTCCTAACTTTATACAAGATTCTAATGCGTTCTTACTATATATAGTATAGCATATAGCTTGTTATATGTCAAGAGCTTTTGTAAAAAATAAGATATAACCTAAAAAGATTATATCTTACTTCCGTCGGATAAAATGAAATAGTTTTGATATTCAGCTCCAAGAATCACTGCAAGTTGTTCTATCTCGGAATCCGTGAACTTGTCATTTTTTAATCGTGATGAATAAAAATTGAAAAACACGTTTTTAATACCTAACGCTTCAAACACATTTTCTAATTCTGAATCAGACAATTTCTGCGTTTTGATTTTCATACCGTCTTTTACCACTCGGAACTCATACGCTAATCGGCGCATTGACATTCCTACGGAATCAGCAGATTTTTCTAAAATTTCTTTTAGGCTATCCCCTGTTATTTCTTTTCCGTCAGAAAACACAAACTTTGCGATAAACTCGGAATTTGCCGCCCTTGCTATGGTTTTCTTTTCTAATATAGTTAGTCTACCATTCTTTAATTTCTGCGGAAATCCATTCTGATTTGCACCGATAGATAACGCTAATGCTTTGTTAGTTGTATTGGTTAGGCTCATTAAAATTCTGACACGTTTATATAAATCCATTTCCATAAAATCACCTCTGTGCTCTTTTCTTTTATGATACCACAATCAATTAAATTTGTCAATATCACGTATTTTTAATATCAGAGCATACTATTATTGAAAAATCAATATTTTGCAAAATAAGATTTTATTGGAACGGCTGCCAAAAATTTTTAATATTAAAAAATAAAGAAAATCACAAAAACTATTGACATATAACTTGCAATATGCTATAATAAAGACAATGAAAGCGGCGGCAAGCCGTTATAAAATAAGTTTTTAAGGACTTGTTAGAATTTTGTATAAAGGAGAATGAGATATGACAAAAAAACTTTTCAAAATCCCACAGAATCTAATTGATTTACTTGAAGAAGAAGATTATTCCATTTATGACGACGACAGCGGATATGTTGAAATCTCCAAGTATTCAACCGCTGGGCAGGATTGGAGCACCGACATAGCTTTAGGCGAGGACATCAACGAATTTGCGGATAACATCTATTCAGCATATGAAAGTTATGACCCCGAATATGAAGTGAGTCTTTGGATTGGTGATGACGGACACGGCAAAAATGGAGCACCGTATCACATTAAAGACATTGTTGAAGATATGGAAGAGTGCGAGGGCTTTATTCGTAGGCTATACATTATCGTAAGAGAATACGCAGACAATAACGTGGAGGAATAAAATAATGAAAAACTTTGAAGTAACAGGAATCAGAGCAGACATGAAAGAAACCACAATCACAATCCGCGCTTTTAGGGATAACCTAATGGAAATCGCATATAGTTTTGGTTTTCTGATGATTAAGAACATTTTGGAGGTTGCATAAATGAAAGCATTACCGATTAGCGTTTATTCAAACAGATTATATCGTGGCTGTTCAAACGGCGGCATTACAGAAAGATTTGACGAGCTTCTTCTGATTTGCCCTGAAGGATTTATCGAGGTGGACGAGAACGACCCGCCCGAAAATCTTGTAAAGATGGTTAAAAGGCGTTTGTTTGGCAATGAAATCTATTATCATATCGAGCCTTACGCTTCAACCGATAAAGGTTGCGTAGGCTGGATGGCAGGAGGCTCATATGCCGCTTCAAGCGATAGCCGTTTTTGGCGTATGGTTGGAGGACATCACGGAGCTGTATCAGTACACGACAGGCAGGAAACACAATCAGATTATGATATGTTATCACACTAAATCAAGGAGGTGCACAATGGATATTTCAAAGCTGAATCCCACATCGGAATATGAAGCTAAATGGCTAAAGCTCATTCACAGAACGGAAATCACAGCAGAAAATCGTCGTTGTTTCTTCTATGTTGGTAGTGCGAAAAGTTTGTGATTGAAATGGTTATTTGTTGTCACGATTTGAACGATAGACATAACCTGATGAACATTTGGAAAAAGCTCGGATATATCGACCAGATACACGATACCCACATTATAATTACAACATATTATTGTGACTGTAATGGTAATTGGTGGGGATATTATAATCCGACACATACGGCAGACCATAAAATTGATTTTAATATGATACTCCCCTATTCCCCTGAAAACGCCGCAAGACTTATTGCTGAAGCTATCAGAATGGAAGAAATGGATATTAGACACGAAAGGAGAAACGCATAATGTACAATATCAACACTTTAGCAATGGTATTATGGGGATTAAATATCCCCTATACCGTTTCTGATAATCAGATTTTTGTAAACGGCGAGGATATTAGCTATTATTCCAAAAAGGAATTAAAGGAATTTTTCGACAGGCAATTAAGCGGGGTGAACGCATGATATTTATAGACACGGAAACAAATAATCTTGTGGCAGAATCGACAATAAAACGTGAGTTTGATTTACTAAAATCACAAAATCCGCAGGAATATAATTATTCTTTTGAAGAATATTTGAATAATGCTTGCGGTAAAAATGGGTTTTTAAGAGCGTTAAGATAGGAGGAAAATATGGACAATTCAACTTATTTTGAAAGAAGCGTTGCAAGGCTGAAGGAAATTGAAAACTTTTGCAAATCAAGCGAACAATGTGGAATAATCGAAATCGGAAATAAAAGAATCCGTATGATTAAAGATACAATCGGGAAATCAACACATATTTATACATCTGTATTCTATGGTGATGAACTCGCAGATATAAACCGCAAATATGATTTGTCGGCAATATATGCACAAAATAGGCTTTTCTTTGTGAATAAGTATGTGTTTGACTTATACAATGGATTTTACGCCGAAGAACAGTATGACAATTTCATTACGTTTAGCGGATATGCTGATAGTATGTATCAGAAAATGGTTAAAGAGGCATTTCCTCAGTACTATGATAAAATTCAGCCCACACATATTGAGGAAGAACTCGAAGATGTTTCAAGAATCCGTGAACACTATAGACGTAGCTTCTTTGACGGAATCGCTTATGATACTCCAAAAGTAGGCAGAAATTCGACATTGACCGATTTGGACATTGCGAATTTACTCGCAGGATTTACAACGGAAAATGAGTTGCTTCTTTCTGTTTTGGATAGAAGTAAAGAGTACTATGATTATCAAAAATCATTCAACTGCGCTATCAGTAAATATCTGGAAACACATAAACTTATTGAAGATTATGAAATCGAAATCGCGACCGCATTGGATAATTTAGGCGAAGTAAAAACCGTAACGCTTGAATTTGAAAAAGACGGTAAAACGGCACAGGGCAAAATTGGAGTGATTTCTTTGATGAACTTGTTGCGGTTAAATGATTACTTTTCTTATTATTCCTTTGCAAGTGATACAATCGGAAAGAAAGTGTTTAATTCACTTGGTATTGAGCTTTACGATAAGGATAATATACTTTACACATTAGACATAACAAAGATTTTATATCGTGGCAAAGCAGTATATACAAGAAAGGAGATTTGATTATGACTATTAGAGAGTTTTTCACGGACTATTCAGAAGATTACATTGATTTGTGTATTATGGAATATCCGAACGACGACAGCGACGCAGGCGACCCGAACATTTATGAAGCAACAATCTATACTGATATGTTCAAGTCTGAAAATCTGTGCATTGTTTTTGCGGAACAACAACCGAACGCATACGATAAACATAAAGAGCCTCAATCTTATCTTGACAGAACAATCGACTCTTGGTTTGTCGCATACAACCGTATCCACATTGTACTGTGAGGTGACATTATACCCCTTCATAAAAGGGTATAATATAATCGTATTTAGGGAGTGATTGAATGATTAAATGGATTTTAATAATTTTGGTTATAGCGTGGGGATTTGGCGCAATCGGACACGGTATCAACGGAAGAAAATAAACGGAGTCACGGGAAACCGTGGCTTCTTTCTTACCACAAACAGAAAATCTTGATTTTGAAAAATAAAGAAATCCTGTTATGCGTTGCCAGAAAATTTCAATATTAAAAATTCTAAAAGCACTTGACAAATCAACTGTTATATAGTATACTAAAGACAGTAAAGACTTATTAGAATTTTGTATTATTCTTATACACGCAAATCAAAAAAAATATTTAAGAAATTTTACAAAAACCCTTGACATATAGCTTGTTATATGCTATAATAAATACAATGAAAGCCGAGTTAAAACCTCGGCAATCATAAAGCCAATTAAGAACCTGTTAGACTTTTGTATTATGTATCTGACCGCAAAAAGCGGTTAAAATAAATTTAACAAAAAAGGAAGGTAGAAAAAACTATGACAATCGCTATCATTATCGTTGCTTGCCTGTACTTGGGATTTAACATTGTTACATCGGCAATGTACTCACCAGAGGACATGAAAAGAAGGTTTATTGACGGGCAATGCAATGTAGGCAGAATCGCTGCTGCAATCTTCTATTCCCCAGCTTGGGCGTTAAAGGGTATCAAATTCCTGTTCAATAAGGGAATCAAGTAATTACATAAAGCTGCGCTATCGGCTATACGGGCAATTAAACGATAATTAAAATGGTTAATATATAATCACTTTAATTATCGTTTAAGGACACACAACAATCAAACAAGGAGGAAAATAATATGAAAACGTATGCAGAGCCTAAAATCTATCTGAATTGGTTTGAACACGACGAAGAAACAGGCGAAACATATCTTGTTGAATATGGCGCATATTATGCAGCCTCACCGACAAGATACGCATATAGCTGTTGGAATACGCCTAAAAACGATTATACAGACCGTTTGAAAATCGGCGTTTCCTATAGAGAGAATATTACCCACGGCAGAATCATTGAAAAGGAAATTGAAGTACCGTTTAGGTTTTCTATTGCAACATCACCCACACAATCCACAAGTTATAGAATCGAAAGGAGAATATAAAATGACCCAGACAACAACAACAACAACAACAGAATGGACAATTAAAGAAATCGAAGCTATGACCGAGAACGACGCGCAGGAAATGGCTATTGAGTCAATGGTTATTAAAGACCACAATATCTATTTCGTTGACTTCGGCGGCTACTTTGGTTACAGCGCACTTGTTTTCAAGAATAATCACCATATCCGCTATGCTGACGATTACGCACTGCACCACGAAGGCAAGGCAATTTACGAACTGCGCGAATGGTACATTGAGGCGTTAAATAACAAGTTGTACACCGAAGCTGAACTTCTCACACCGATTAAGAGCTATGACGAAGCGGAACTGAAATCATACTTTATCCGCAATTATTACGGTATGCAGGAAGATTACATTTCCTTGTGGTTTTCAGGCACTAATGAGGAACGCGAGAAGGCTAAAAAGGCAATCGAAAATATGATTTACAATCCAGTTGCTTTTGCATACTACGACAAGAGCAAAGAGAATTTTGTGAATCATCACATTGAGCTGTTCAATCAGTTTAATAAAATCAGAGAGCAGCGCACATACGACCCCGAATATATGGAATCCGCATTTTACAAGGAAATGTCAAATCACGAATACTATATTAATTGGCAGGGCGATTGGGACGTGTGCAGTTGTTTCTGTAATTGCGTATACGGTGAGGACAAGACATATCGTGATTATCTGAGCGAAGCTGGATTTTCAGAGGAAATCATCAACGCTTTTACAGCGGCGAAAAGAAAATATATCAAGGCTTGCAACGAAAGCGATTTTTAAGGTGGTGATATTTAATTATGTTTGCAAAACATATTTTAGCCGTTAGAATTTACTTCATCAATGGTGGTTATACTCCTATGGCAGATTTGAAATTTTCTGACGGCGTTATGGAAACAATAGAATGGACGAATGTAAAACAACGCAAAGAATTTTCACAATACATCAATGGATATACTCTTTTCTATGATGAAAGACCAAAAAGAAATTTTAACGAATGGTAGGTGATACAATGCCGTTTGTGATTATAGGAGCAATTCTTATTGCTTGCGGTTTATCGTGTATGGCTGATGATAACAGGAAGAAACGATACAAACGCAACGACACAACACAAATGCTAAAACAAATGACAGGAAAATCTAAAGCGGAAAAGCGCAGAATCTTTAAGAAATACGGAAGGAAATAATCAATGGTTGTATATGCAGGAATCTTTGTTAAAAAGAGTATCACAGCTAAAACAATATTATCAAGGAAAATTTCTCACCCACATTTGACACTTGCGTATATGCCTGATAAATCCGTTATTGAAAAATTAAAACCATATCTTGGCTACAGCTTTAGAATGACCGTATCAGGATATGGTTGTGACGGAGAAAATGAAGGCTATCTGATTAGCGAAATATCCCATAAGAGCAAGGAAATCCCAGAGGTAATGGAATTATTCAACGCTATTGAAACACCACATATAACGCTATCTGTAGGCAAATACGGCAAGCCTGTGAACACGAAAAACCTTGATTTTAAGCCGATTAAACCATTTCAAATCAAGGGTACACTCGGAAACTATGTGACGGAGGACAAATGATTTATAGAGAAATTGAACACACGGCAGACAAGGAAATTCTCTACAGTTATCTTGTTGAGCCTGAACTTGATATTATTGAATCGGTATTAAGAGCATATAGTGAAGGAAAGATTGATATTATCGAGCCGAGGGATGAAAACGGCGAACCTGATTTTGACGGAATATTTGAGTTAGTTATCAACGATGAAAATTATCAAGGAACAGGTTATGAAACGCCTATATTGAAGTGGATTAACGATTGGGAAACCACAGATTACATAATCGAATTATTCGCAGATTAGGAGGAATCAAATGACAGGCAGCAATCAATTCACACTATCAGAGGAAAAGTATGTTGATTTCAAGGGCGAGAAAATCCCAGCAACAACACTTGTACTTTCACATCTGCTTGTTGATAGAAAAAGGACGATTGATGAATTAGCAACTGAACTAAACACGATATTCTCAACGGATAAATACAACAGGAAAAATGTATCAGAAATGATTTTAGACCCAGATATACAAGCGCACGATTTTGTAACATTGGCTAATGCTATCGGATTTGATTTTGCATTTGTCAAAAAGGAAAATCACAAGACGGAGGAAACTGAATGAGTATTTTATTTGCAAGCTGCGGAAACGGAATCACTGTATATAACAAAGCAATGATTGACCCTAAAACAAACGATTACAAGAAAATAGCCTTCATCACTAATGGAGGTAATGTTACATATACAGAAAAGAAAATCAAGCATAATGAACGCTTAAAAATCGAAGCACACGCAAAGGAAATCCGCGATAAATTTCAACAGCGTTTTGAATCAATGAATATATTTGAGCAATACTATACCATTTTGGATAATGTACCGACAACGGCAAAAGGTATGAGGTCATTGCGCTCGTTGGCTAAAAGCGCGGAATCGGTAATGGAAAAGCTACCAAGACTCCGTAAAATCTATTATAAGACAGTATAGAAAATCAAAAAAGTGGAGGTTGTCAAAAAAAATGGATAATGAAAATTTAAACAAATTGTATCTTTCTGACATTCGTATTATTGATTTACAACATATTGTTGATACAGCAAATATAGTTATTCAAGAAAGAAAAGATTTTAGAAAACTATATCTAAAAGAGCAGATTGAAAAAGCTATGTATAAAGCCTTTTTCTATGGCAAAAGTGAATTAGCGGAAAAATTAAGAAAACAAGATAGAATGAATAGCACTGATTTTTACACGTTCAGAACACTTGATGATATGGCAGAAGATGGAATCATATCAAAAGAAGAATATGATTTTTGTAAATAATAATTATGGTGAAAAATTATGTATAAGGAAAATGATTTTTTTAAGAAAAACAACATTGACAAAAACGCACATTATTATATTTTAATGCACCCATTAGAAAGTATTATGACACCGTGGGGATTGGTTGGATTTTGGACAAGCAATACAACAAGAGAAAAATGGGTTGAATGTGAAATAATAGATAAAACTCCACCATACGGAAAAGTTGTGCTTCAATCTGTTGAAAAAGGATATGGCTCTAATACAATATATCATTCTGATTTTATAAGTGGATTAAAAAGCGGATTTATTATTAAAAAGAAAAACGGAATGAAAGTTGAAGAGGTGAAATGGGCAGAACCGTTCTGTTGTGGTTTGAACATTGTTACAAGTGCCTATGTTGTGAAATGATAATTTGCAGTTTATAGCACATTATATGTAAAATCATAAAGTTTATGCAGAGTAATTTAAATTAAGGTTTTGTCAAATTGAATTGATTAAATAAGTCACGGTTTAATATCGGGGCTTATTTTCTCTTTTGCCAAGAAATTATTATTTTCAAAAATAAAGAAATTTTGACACAAAAATTCCAAATTTCTTCCATTTTGAAAAATGACAATAATCTGTGTTATAGCACCAATAAAATGTAATATTAAAAATTAAAGAATTTTACAAAAACTATTGACAATAGGCTTGCTATATGCTATAATAAAGACAATGAAAGCCGAGGTAATCGGCTAAATAACTTCACTAACAGAAACCTGTTAGAATTTAATAAAAGGAGAATGAGTTATGAAATTCACTATTGATTCAAACATTTTCAAAAACAAGGCAGCGAGGGCAATGAACCTCTGCTATACTGCGTGTATGCCTATTTTGGAATCCGTTATTATCCGCGCAGAAAACGGCGTTGTATCATTCCGCTCAAACAATTTGACTTCTGACGTTACAATCACGTCAATTGACGGACATATCACCGAGGAAGGTGTTGCCGCTGTTCACGCAGACGGAATCAAGAAGCTCACCAATATCAAGGGATATTTAACCTTTGAAACCACCGATAACAGCATTATCGTTTCCAATGGCAAAAAGAAAATGCAGCTCGGTTGTGTTACCGACGAAAATGAGTTTATTCCTCCGCTTGCTACTGTCAACAATGCTGATGAACCCATTGCAACAATCAAGGATTTCTTGGAACTTCTGAACACGTTGGAAATTCTCAAAGCTACGTTGTCAGATAGCTCGTCGAAGCCGCTGTATCAGTGTTATCACTTCGATACAAGAGGATATGTAGAATCAATCAGTGGTTATCACGCGCTCCGCAAATCGGTTGATTGGTTTAACGACAATGCAAAAGAGAATTTCTGTATCAAAGGTGACATTCTCAGAGAGCTGAAGAAGATTATCGACAAGAAGTGTAATGACCGCAAAATCAGTGTATACCAGAACAAGAGCTTTATCACTTTCTGCGGCGAGGATTTTACATATAGCTTTAAACGCACAGACGGTGATTGGCTCGATATGGACAGGCTTCTTAATTCGGAAAGCAGATATACGCTAAAGCCTGACACAAAGGATTTTCTTGAAATTGTCAAGGAATACAAAGGCTATATCACAAAGAAGGCTAAATCACCTATGAGAATCGTTACACAGGGAAATTCTATTATTACATTCATTCAGAATCCGCTGATTAAGACGGCTGATAAGATTTACAATGACACGAAGGTATCTGATGATGTTAGAATCGAAATCGGATTTGACCCTGCGTTTATGTATGATGTTCTCACTGCATTTGACAAGGTAGACGAAGAATACACCATACACGGACACAATGCGGTTACTCCGTGGAGATTCACAGGTGATACACTTTGCGGCATGGTTGTGCCTATGCGTTTGGAAACTGATATGTGGCACGAAATCAATCGTTTTGTTGACGGATTGGCAGCGTGATAGGAGGATAATAATATGCGTGATTTACATACTTATACGGAAATTTGTTTGAAGGAAGTTGAAGCCGTGGGTATTCCCCACGGTGACATTTCCGAGTTTACAATAAACACAAGAGCAAAAACAAGGCTTGGACAATGCAAAAAGCTCCCGAACGGAAAATATACCATAAGCATTAGCAATGTACTTCTTGACGAATCTTTATGCCCTGACGATAAATCCTTAAAGGACACAATTATTCACGAGATTTTGCATAGTTGCAAGGATTGTATGAATCACGGAAAGAAATGGAAGTGGTACGCAGGATTAATGAACAGAAAATACGGCTATTCTATTTCAAGATGTGCTTCATCAGCGGAAAGTATCATAATGAAGCAAGCGAATCCAACGGTATATAAACACAAGCTGATTTGCACTAAATGTGGACACGTTTATCTGAAGCAAAGAATGTGTGCTGCGGTAAAGAATCCAAGTTGTTATAGTTGTGGTTATTGTAACGGGACATTGAGGGCAGAATCAATATAAGAGGTGATTATGTGCGTAATAGAGCAGAACGTAGAAAGCTCCGTCAAAAGAAAATCAAACGGAAAAAGAAGATAGCAAAAGAAGTATACGGATTTCCTTATTATCACGAGGACGGAAAGTATAGTAAAGGAAAAATCCATTGCTCTTGCCCTATGTGTTCAGCTAAAACTAATACCGCAGGAATCTTTGGAACTTACGGAAGATTCAAAAAGAACTATACCAACAGGGATAGACGTGAATACATAAGAGCTAAACAAGACATTTTAGATTGGCAGGAGGAACACAATGACAGATAGCAATAAACAGAATTTGCGTTTTGCAAAGGCTGACAGTAAACTTCACAAAACCACATACAAAGGTTTAACGCCAGAACAAAAGCGGTATATAAAAGCAAGAGAAAAGTATAAGCAATTTGATAAAGAATTATCAAGGTTTTGGAGAAACTGCAAACGGACAGAAAATGGACAATGTGATTTTGAACATATGAGCGAGCAAGAACTTGATTACTTTGACTATATCTATAAAGGTGCAGAAAAAGCAAGAAAACAAATGGAAAAACTATCGGAAATTGTTGATGTAGAATCAACAGAGAGTATCTTTATGCAAATGAACGTACATAGCTATTCTTTTTAATTTAGGAGGAAGATTATGTGGAAACCAACATTTATGGCACAAACCCAAAGCGAAAATCCTAAATGGGTTCACGGTGAATACTACACAGATTGTAACCAGAACTTACACTATATTTCAAATTCAGAAGGAAAGGTGTATCGTGATACCTTTCAGATAGACAAAACAACACTATCTATGTGTTCAAATGTGCCTGATTCAGAAGGAAATCTTATCTATGAGAATCACATATTACAGTTTGATTATACGAAATCAAAAAATGGTTCAAAATTAGGCGTATGTGGACGAGCAAAAGTTGTCTTTAGTAGGGGTTGTTTTGGCGTTCTCTGGGGCTGGAAAAAGGAGTTTATTCCTCTTTTTGGATTCTGTAATACAAGGATAACCATAATCGGAAATGTGTTTGACAATCCGTATCTGTTAGAGAAATCACAGGGGGTAATTGTATGAGTTATGAACAAGCTATGAAACACAGCCGAAACCACAGGAAAAATAGGTTTTATCAGCAATGCAGTGGTTATTTTGGAAAAATTGACTTGCCATATCCTGCTTATTCAGAGGAAAAAGCAAAAGATATTAGAGCAAAAAGTTTTCAAAAGATTCTTAACACTACTACCTCACATAACTATCCAATCTTTATTGCTTATGATGAAAGGTATGAAACATTTGATATTGTTCCATATAATCATATTGCAGGATATAGAATTGGTAGTTATGAAGAATTAATTGAATATAAAAATAATTATGTTGACTAATAATAATAATTCTGCTATACTAAAAAAGAATAGAGGTGATTCAATGGCAATTAAGCAATTTACAGAAGAAGAAGCACGCCAACGGAAAAATGCGCGACAAAGAGAATATGCAAAGAAAACAGGATATGCTTCTCAACAGAACTATATCAAAAATAACACAAAAGCATACACCTTTAGATTCACCTATTCCAAAGATGAAGATATTATCAATAAGTTGGAAATCACAGAGAACAAATTAGGATATATTAAAGCACTTATTCGGAAAGATATGGAAGAAAACGGTTAAGACTAACCCATCGGAAAATTTGATGGGTTTTCTTAACCTTCCTCATAAACTTATTAGACTTTTGTAAATCACAGGTGGAAAATGAACACTTACCCTAATCAGAAAACAATCATTGTTGAAAAGGAAAATGACGGACTATTCATCAATGTTAGTAATACAGCTTTACAGAAGGCTATGTGTAATCTCAAAAATTATTCATTCAAGTTATGGTTATACATAGCCAAAAACCAAGACCAATATACATTTGGTTTATCGAAGATGGATTGCGAAAAATGGGGAATCAATAAATCCTCCTATCACGGAGCAATCCAAGACCTTATTGACAAGGGATATTTGAAGAAATCACGGAGGAAAGAAAATACATATTACTTTTCGGAACTTCCATACAAAAAATGAAAAAGAAGCGCGAACGCGCAACTATCTTATATTTATTATACATTTATTATTATATTTATTATTATATTTATTTCTATACTAAAATTTGGTATATACTATATTAAAATTTACTATATACTATATTAAAATCTACTATATGGTGTATTAAAATCTGGTATATACTATACTAAAATTTAATATATTAAAATTTGGTATATCAGGAGGAAAATTTGAATGAAAAAGGCTAAAAAGAAAATCAGTAATATTAAGTATGCACTCTTTACCGCTGTGATTTCGGCTATCCTTGCTGCGGTTGCAATCACCGTCTATGTAGTAAACTATGGATAGCCCTCACCAACGGAAAATCTCATACAAAGATAACCAGAAAATCAGCATATTAAAAAATAAAGAAAATTACGAAAACGCTTGACATATAGCAAATAATGTGATATACTATAATTGTAAGGAAAACAGAAACAATCAAATAACAGTTTTATCTTGAAAGGAGAAATTGAAATGACAATCGAAAATGCTAAAACAACAATCATCAATCTTGACGATGAAGATAATAGAGTTATCCTTGTGGTTTTCAATCCTCGCAAATACGCCGATACAGAACATCACACAGCGGAAGTTTACACAACGTATAAGGAATACGGCGTTGTTGATTATCAGTTTGGTGTTGCGTTTGACTACGGCAACGAGCAGGAAGTTATTGATATGGTTTTGAGAAACTATAACGAAGGAAATCTTGCTTGGGGTGAGCTTATAGGTGATTAACGATATGATTTATACCGACCTAACAAAGAAAGCGTTGTTAATATCCTTTAACGCTCATAAAGACCAAGTAGATAAATGTGGTATGCCTTATGTGTATCACCCTTATCACGTTGCAGAACAAATGAAATCGGAAATTACAACCTGTGTAGCTCTGCTTCACGACGTAGTGGAAGATACCAATATTACTCTTGATGATTTGAAAGCGCAAGGATTTCCTGATGAAGTTATCAATGCACTTCCACTGTTGACCCATAAAAAGAATGTTCCTTATATGGACTATATTAAGGCTATAAAGGAAAATCCGATAGCAACAGAGGTGAAACTTGCTGATTTAGGACACAACAGCGATTATACGAGAATCGGAAAATTTGAGTCACTAACTGAAGCTGATAAGAAAAGGTTAGATAAATATGACAAGGCAATCCAATTATTGACAACGTATGAGGATTACGAAATAAGAAAATGCCCGAATTGCGGTAAATCCGTAAAGTTTTACTTCAATGAAGAGGAAGGCACGTTCAGAATACAGGAACATCAATGTAAAGAATAAAGATTAAAGAGGTGATATAATGAAATTTTCTGCGATACCCCAATTTACAAGAGTAGGGCATTATCAAGTTAATACGTCTTGGAGATATTTAGAAAAGACTATAGATGATTATGCTAATGGATTCAACTTACAATTAAATCCCGATTTTCAAAGAGGTCATGTTTGGACAAAAGAACAACAAATTGCTTATGTTGAGTTTATTTTGCGAGGTGGAAAATCCGCAAGAACAATTTATTTTAATTGCCCTAATTGGCATTATAGATATATCAATAATATCAATGGTGACACTTTAGTTTGTGTGGATGGACTTCAAAGAATTACTGCTGCGCTTGCTTTCCTTCGCAATGAAATTCCTGCATTTGGTCATTACTACAATGAATATGAAGATAAATTACCGATTGATATTGATTTTCTCTTTAATGTTAATGATTTAAAAACTAAAGAGGAAGTTTTACAGTGGTATATAGAAATGAACTCTGGTGGAACGCCACATACAACAAAGGAAATTGAGAGAGTTAAGAAACTTTTGGAAGAAGAACGAAATAAAAGATTATCTAATAAGGATAGTGCAAACAATGAAACTTGACATACAAACAAGTAAGGCAATGTACGAGAAATTCAAAAACAAAATAGAGCCTAAAATGTGTTACAACAATGTATTTCGTATTTCAACATCTATGATGTCTAAATTCAAATCAGGCGAATGGAAAGTTGCATACGGCTATATTTCTGTTTTTGATAAGTCATTATACGCTCGGCATTGCTTTATTGTTTGCGGTGATTCGGTGATTGACCCTACCCTATTCGCTGCAAGTGGAAATCTTGACGCTGACTATATCATCACAAAGATATACGATAACTTTAGTGATTACACAAAGGCGATTGAGGATAATGATTTTGTCCCAGACCTAATCAGACCTCTCCGAGAATTAGACAAGAAGTTGTTTCTTAAAATGCAAGAAAAAGGAATTTACCTCGTACAATAAAAAATGTTAAGAACTTATTACATTTTCTATTGACATTTCTATTGTGGCATGGTATAATGAATTTGTTAGGAAAAACAGGTTTTATTTTTTTAATTAGTAGGAATGTATTAGAATTTTGTGTATCATTTTAGGAGGAAAATATGTACTTTTTAGAACGTAAGGAAAACTACACAATGCCTAATATTCTCGGTAATCATTCAATGCCTGTTCAAACTTGGCGTTGGAAACAAGTAGCTGTGTGCGAATCACGCAAGCCATTAGCTGACATTATCCCAAGAGAAAAAGACAGTGATTACAGAATCATCACCAACAGCACCGATTATGTTGAGTTTATCATTGACGACAGAGAATATTTCCGCAATGATTTGAAACGGCAGAATCCGAATTTATCCGAACAGCAGATAGAGGAAATCTTAAATATCCTTCCGAAACCATTTAAGGCAAAGTTTATGATTAGTGAGAACGGCAAGAATACTTTGTTGACAGATGAAAAGAATAGACTTATTGCTCGTGTAACATTGAACGGTTATCAAAATGGCGTTGTGTTGCGTGAATGTGAGAGGTATGCGAATTATCTGTTTAACAATGATTGGGAAACTCCGTCACCAGAGGATTTCACAACAACAGAATCAACTAATGATATGCCCTGTGGTGTAGTCAAGATTGAATTTCATAGAGAGGAAAACTAAATGACCCCAACTTATATTCATTACGGCTCTAATAAATTTGATAAAGAGCGATTTGTGCCGATTCAGAATTGCTATCCGAGGAACAAACCTGTTGGTGGGCTGTGGGCTTCTGATGTTAAAGCTGAATTTGGTATTTATACGGTTGGGATTGTGACAGTATCTTGATATTAAACAAGGATATTGTCATACCAATTACGGAGGAATAAACTATGGAAATTTTTATGGGAATAGCTACTTGCCTTTTCTTTGGTGGATTTATAACAGGTTTATATTTTTTGTTCCGATTGCTGATTGAAATGATATTTCATAAATTCAAATTTCTTGAATCAAAATCAATACTAATTACCATATGCGTGATGTTTATATTATTTACGCTTTCACTTTTGACAATATTATGTGGTGTAATAATCGTTTGTGTATTTAATGTAGGAGGATAAAATGAAAGATTCAAGAAAGAAATCACGTAGACACGATAAAGCTGTAAAGGCTGCGTATAACCTTCTTGTGAGCTATCGGAAACTTATAGAAGAAAAAGGTCAAGATGAATACGCAGCTGAAATTGAATCGGCATATAAAGATTTATGGTGTGAATGTTTGAATGAAAAAACACCGTGGTGAATAAATAGCGTTTTTATCGTCTAAACATGGGCGTAGCTGCGGTTTTTACGGAGAAAATAAGTTAGGAATATAATTTCATTCCTAATGAGTTTGCCGTTTTAATGCGTAGCTACGGCGCTATTAAAAGCATAAGTTGACATAGGAGTGATTTTAGAATGAAATGTT
>JAEEGL015509077.1_pt1 | contig 67475 bp, 70 predicted proteins | sample 9134231 | NCBI WGS metagenome assembly JAEEGL01 (sample SAMN16246548, study PRJNA631951) | gut metagenome | biome: gut microbiome; feature: rumen; material: fiber-attached | host: Bos | place: Iran: Karaj | collected 2018-10 | reverse complement strand
GCGACAATCAAGCCCTGTGTTGATGTATATATGGGACTTGATGCTCAAGTGCGAAACTGGCAACAACCGCATCAAAGCCGCACTTCCACCAGGCGCTCAACTCGCCCATAAGACCGGAACAGGATTCTCTAAAGGCAAAACTCTTAGAGGAATAAATGACGTAGGCATTGTTGTAATGCCCGATGGAGATTTCTACCCCATCGCCATCTTCATCAAGCGCACTAAACGCGAAGAAGAAGTCGCCGAGATTGCCAAACTTCTACTCTCTCCTTAGTTTGCAACATCGGCGACGGTTCTCTGTATAGCTAGTCTTATAAACAGTCACCCTATCAGGCGGGCGATTTGAGCATCGGAAGCATTGGGTAAAATACCACGCAAATGATTGACGATAAGGGCATAAGACTGCTCCGGCGTGTTGTCAGTATAGCACAAATCCTTGCCAAGAAGTCGTTCAGGAGTAGTAAGCAATGACCAGCCCCAGCCATACTCACGGCCATGACGGTCACGAGGATAGACGAAATCTTCGGTAACGATGCGGCACTGCATCTGTAGACGAGTAACGTAAGAATCGAAGCGGCTACGCATTTTTGAGCCTGTAAAGCCACATAGGGCGCGCAGTTCGCGAGTAATCAGGCTGCCATGCATCTGTAACGTCAGCATAATGGTTTCTTCTATCGAACCTGGAGCAATTACCTTATTGTTGCTGCGACGCCAGTTGCACCAGTCGGGCCACCATTTTTGAGAAACAAACCCCGCTTTCCCCGCAAAAAACTTGCCATACACACAGTCACCTTCGGTAATGATAGGCCCTTTCCACTTCCACAACGGCCAATCCCATCCGTCAGAAGTCACGACATAGCGACAGTCGGCATCGACCATCTCCTCAGCACTAAATCCTGCAATTCCGCCATCGAGAAGCGGCAAGAATCCCAAATCCTCTATCACAGCCATTAATTCATGGCAAGTGCTAATGTTTTTCTTCATTGCTTCAACATTGTTTTCGCTAAATGCAAAGTTACATCTTTTTGCCATAACGTGCAAACAACGTATCCTTAATCAGAAACAAAAAAATCATTTTTCTAACTAATAAGTTTCTCACTAAGAAAGTTTTTTCACACCACTGCTATCCTTAACTCATAAAACACAAATGAGACATTGAGAATGCGTCCTCAATGTCTCATTTTGCAGTATTATGATGTGGCTTACAGCTTCATCACGCGTTTCATCTCTAGGTTCTCATAGCCCTCGGGACAGTGAGTAGAAAGATAAACGGTAGGATTGTTTGCGATAAACTCACGCACGCGGTCGAGGGTATCACGGGCAGCTGCCTGGTCCTCGAAGATGATGCTCAACTTGTTGGCCTTTAGTGCTGCGTCGCAATAAGTCACGTCACCATGCATCATGTAAAACAGGTCGCCATCCTCCACAATCACGATGCTATTGCCCTTAGTGTGGCCCTTTGCCTCAATAAAGTAGACGCCCTCGGCTACTTTCTGTGCAGCAGGAAAGTTGTGATAAGCGCCATCGCCATAGGTTGCACGCACAATGTTGTCACCCTCAAGCTTCATAGCATCGGCATCTTCAGGCGATATGTAAATCTTGGCATTGGGGAAATACTGCAGTGCAGCTGAGTGATCAGGATGCTTGTGGGTGACAAGAATCTTCGTAACCTGCTCCGGACGGTAGCCACTAGCAGCGAAAGCATCCATATAATCGGCCACTTTCTCACCCATGTAAAGTGGCGCACCAAGCTTCTTGGCAGGACCATTATAACCATTCTCGAAACCAGTGTCAACAAGAATCACCTCATCGCCTGTGTCTATCAAAAAGTTTTGTAGACTGCTACGATAGATAATCTGTTCATCGAACGCTTCACGACCTTCCTCGCCACCAAAGGCAAACGCCTGGTTCATGAAGCCGCCATCAAACATTATTAATGCTTTAATTTCCATTTGTTATATTATTTAGTTATCGGTTTGCTAATATTTTTTCAGCCATGCAGCGGCCAGCATCGTAGGCGCGCTGAAGGTCTTTCTCCCAGTTCTGGTCGCGATATTCGCGCTTTGCCTCCTCGCTGAAGCCGGCAAGCTCATAGCGGTCATAGTTCTTCACCTGATAGGTATTGAGAGCATCCACGTGCTCCACGTCACCCATCGCTGTGTTGAGGCAGTGTTCAATAATACCCATGGCCTGATAAACACCCTTAGCCATCTCGGCATTGGCATTCATCGTGTAGGTGAGAATCACGGGAATGCGCTTGGGGGCTGTGAGGCTGTAATCATTGTATGACAGCCATGGAAATATCAGGCGCTCAAGGAACGCACGCAATTGTGCGGTCACCTCACTGAAGTAGATGGGAGAACCCATCACAAGTCCGTCGGCCTGCGCTACCTCTTCGAGCACTGGAGTTAGCGCATCACGGAATTTACACACATTGACTGCTTTATCCTTTACTTTACAAGCCAAGCACGACATGCAGCCCTTGTAGTCCATACCATATAGGCGCAAGAACTTCACTTCAATTTCTTCACTCACCGAGGCAGCACCCTCGGCAATTTTCTGTAACATTGAGGCCGTGTTGAAAGTCTTGCGTGGGCCTCCGTCAATAATTATAATCTTCTTCATGATTTATCCTAACATTTATCCTAACATTTCTTCTATGTCCTTAACTATTTTCTCGGGTGCAGTGATAGGGGCATATCGCTTTATCACCTCACCGTCACGTGAAATAAGAAACTTTGTAAAGTTCCACTTAATAGCGCTGCCAAGCACGCCTTTGGTTTTGCTCTTCAAGAACTTGAAGATGGGATGAGCGTCATCGCCATTGACGTTGATTTTCTTCATAATCTGGAACGTAACGCCATAGTTTAACTGGCAGAAACCTTCTATCTCACTGTCGGTACCTGGGTCCTGATGATTGAACTGGTTGCAGGGGAACCCTATCGTCACCAGTCCTTTATCCTTATATTTCTGATTCAACTCCTCAAGTCCCTTGAATTGAGGTGTGAAGCCACACTTGCTAGCGGTGTTGACAATGAGCAACACCTTGCCTTTGAACTGAGCAAAGTCCAACTCTTGGCCCCTGCTTGTCAAGGCTTTAAAATCATATATTGTCTCCATATACTAAAATTTTATATAATCAAATCATCCTAATACCACATCGAGCACCATCATCAGCACGAAACCAATAGCAAAGCCTACTGTACCCAGGTTGCTGTGTTCACCATGAGACGCTTCAGGTATCAACTCCTCAACCACCACATAAAGCATTGAACCAGCAGCAAAGGCCAACAAGAAAGGCAACACGGGCTGCAATGTGGAAGCGAGCAAAATGATGGCAACACTGCCAATAGGTTCAACCAGTCCACTCAACGCGCCCACTGCAAATGACCGCATGCGGCTGTTGCCCTCGGCACGAAGCGGCATCGATATTATCGCCCCCTCGGGAATATTCTGGATGGCGATACCCAGCGACACAGCCAGTGCACTGGCAGCAGTTATTCCCACCCCACCTTGCAGCATCGAGGCTATTACCACTCCCACAGCCATTCCCTCGGGAATGTTGTGGATAGTAACAGCAAGTGCAAGCATCGAAGTGCGCGACAAGTGACTGTGTGGGCCTTCAGGCGTGCTCTCGCCAGGATGCAAGTGAGGGATAAGCATATCAATGAGCAACAAAAATCCCATTCCACACAGCATTCCCACTGCAGCAGGAACAACCCCCGCCGCACCGTCACCACCAGCCATCTCAATACTGGGTATGAGTAATGACCACACGGCGGCAGCCACCATCACACCCGAGGCAAAGCCCAGGAGCATGCGTTGAAGTGTGCCCTTAATGCTGTCTCGCATCAAGAACACGAATGCCGCACCGAGCACTGTGCCTGCAAATGGAATAATCAGTGCTGTGACAAGTCCGCTCATTACTCATTTACATAGGCGGCCACAATCTCGCCATAATAGGCAATGTGGTCACCTTGCTCAATAGTATAGAATTGTTTGCGTAATTCGTCACACAACTGGCCATCATCTTGCTGTTGACGGTAAAGCACGCGGCACTCGAGCGTTAAGGGCAACTCCTTGAGTCCAGGCACACCAATAACTTCGGGTTCAACAAGTGTAAGTCCAGCCACTTCTATCTTGTCCATTTCACGGCCGCTCTTGCTGCCGCACACTCCCAAGATTTTCTTGTCATAGTCGCCCACAGGCACATTAACAGTAAACTCGGGGTTGTTATCGAGCATGTGGCGAGTGTAGCGGCTATCTCGCACGTAAGCCACAAACACCTGTTTCTCCCAAATAATGCCAAGAGTGCCCCACCCTATTGTCATGGAGTTCACCTTATCGCCATTCTTCGTGGTAATAAGGATTCCGGGATTAAAGGCTTTTACAATGGCTCCGGCACACTCGCTGAGATTTATTTTTCTTTTAGCCATGAATAATAATGCTAAAAGGTTGGGCATCATGGTTGCAGCAATGCAATCACAATAACCCAACCATTAAACGTCTGTTTTTTGAATCTTACTTAGCGGGTTCCCACTTGCAGCGCACAGGCGATGTGATAGCGCCTTCTTTCTTCAACTCGGCAAACGCTTTGTCAACAACCTTGCGGTCGAGACCAGTAAGCTCAGCCACCTTGCCAGCATTCAAAGGCACACCTGCCTTGCGCATAGCTTCCAATACTTGATCTTTTGCTTCCATGATTAATATTATTTATAAGGTGATTAAAGTGCTGTTTTAATAAGCCATGGTTTTGCACCGATGCATTCGATCAGACCCAGTTGCTCCTCGCTCCAGTACATGTCATCTTCCTCATCTTTGAGATATACCTTCATCATGTCGAAAGTTGTGATGTCGTCCTTGATGCCGTCCATGCACTTGCGCAGCAACTCTATGCCTTCAACCGACACTTTGTAGTCAGCCTTAAGGAACTCTATGGGATCGTTGTATAGTGTCTGAGCGCCAACTGCTTCCTGCTTAAGCTCACCGCCCAAGTCAAGCAAGCGATCGATGAACTGGTCAACAAACTCCTCTTCTTCCTTAGCATGCTCAATATACTTTGACTCAAGCTTTTTAAACCCGAGCGAACCAAAAATTTTGGCCTGCAACTTGTGCTGGAATGACTGAGCGTTCAGGTTAGTTACGAAAAACTGTAATGCTTCAATTGATTTTTTTGCGTCCATTTCTTTTTGAAAATTATATGTTAATAAAAATATGTTTGTTTTGATGTTGCAAAGTTACATCTATTTTATCCCTAAAACCAATTTTTTCAAAAACAATGATTATCCCAAACGAAACAAATAACATTTTTTTGTATCTTTGCAGAAAAAATCAACCAACATGGCAAACCTGAACGAAATCAGCAAAACACATCTTCAGATACTCGAGCGTGAGACGTGGAACAACAAACTCACTTGCGCACTCACCGACAAGCAACTCACAATGCACACAAATGAAATGTCGGGAGAGCTCAAAATATATAGTTTTACCCTTGTTACCGAGGGTCACATCATCCTTGACAATGGCGCAGGAGAGATGATATTCACCCCCAACGAGATGTTTGTATTCTATCCCGGCAGTCCCATCTACATTTATGAGACAAGTGATGATTACAAGGGAATTTGCCTCATCATCGACGAGCAAATGGCACATGACACGCAAGCCTTTCGCAATCTCATCAAGGCATCGGTGATACCTCTTTCCAACTATGGAAACTCAAAGGTCACACTCGCACCCGATGATGCCATGCGGCTGCAGTCACTCATGCTCCTAATCAGGCAATACATCATGCAGCCGCTCTCGTTAAAAAAAGAAATATTAGAGCATTTATACTCAGTGTTTATAAACGATCTCATCAGCATCCAGTCTTTTGAGAAAACCAGACTCTCCATCTCACGGCAGAGCGAGGAACTTTTTGTCTCATTCTACACATTGCTCACAAGCAACTACCTTGAGCAACGCGACCTGAAGTTCTACGCCGACAACCTATTCATCACCACTACCTACCTATCACGCATAGTAAAGCAAATAACCGGCCGCACAGTGATGGAATGCATTAATGAACTACTGGCAATGGAAGCAACACGATTGCTCAAGTCAACCGCTCTCACCGTAGAACAGATTGCCGACCAATTGCACTTCGCTACCAGTGCCTCATTCGACAAATTCTACAAGCGTATGCGAGGCACCACCCCACTCTCCATCCGCCACAATCAGTAGCAGTTAACAAACAACAAAAACGTCAGCATCCAGCATTACTAGTAAAAACCGGCTTTGTTCTTGCACACAGTGCACCTATTTTTGCCTAATTACTCAGAAAAGTCTCAAAATCGCATAGTAAATAATGCACTTCGTGTTATTCTAAGGAATAATGAATCATCATTGTTGAAAAGTTTTTCTTATTTAAAGATGTGTAATAGCACGGTATTTCGAGGATATTTTGTATATTTGCAAATTATTTCAGAGAGCATTCGTGCAAAATCATGGATTATCAATTGATAACCAACATATTACTAGCCGTTTCAGGCTTTCTTTCCCTGGTTGTAATGATTAGGTGGGATTTGCTTTCATTACAACAGAATGGCTACAGCAACAAGGCTTTTATGGAATGGCTTCAGCAAACCGACGAGAGTTATAGCACAAAACGCATAGTGCCTATGGCTGCTCTCGTGGCATGTGCCACACCATGGGCACGTGAATCGTGGATGGTTGTCGGAATTATTGCTTTGGCAATGGCAGCACTTGCAATAACGATATTGGTCGGCAAGGGCAAGGAATTGTTTCAATGCAGTAAACGAACCACTGCCATCATACTCTCCATCATAGTTGTAGTTGCCGTGTGTGCCTGCTCCCTGTTTCAAGCTCACTTCAGCCTGGAAGCTGGCATGATGGTTCTGCTTTTCACAGCATTCTCTTATGTGCTGACTCTTGGCGCAAACTGGATAATCAGTCTATTTATTAAAGACAAACAATAAACAAAAATATATTCAAATCCACAATGAAGAAATTTAACGAATACAGTAAGTTCAATCTTTCGGACATCAACAAGGAAGTCCTGAAGAAATGGGACGAAGAAGACGTGTTCACAAAGAGTATTGAGGAACGCGACGGAGCACCTGCCTTTGTTTTCTATGAAGGTCCTCCAAGCGCTAACGGCATGCCAGGAATCCACCATGTGATGGCACGAACCATCAAGGATATCGTGTGCCGTTTCAAAACTATGCAGGGACATCAAGTACTGCGCAAAGCGGGCTGGGACACCCATGGCCTTCCAGTTGAGTTGAGCGTGGAGAAAGCCCTTGGCATAACCAAAGAAGACATTGGCAAGAAAGTGAGTGTTGACGAGTATAATGCAACCTGCCGCAAGGAGGTCATGAAATACACTCAAGAATGGGAAGACCTCACTCACAAGATGGGATATTGGGTTGACATGAAAGACCCTTATATTACCTACAAAAACAGCTATATTGAATCGTTGTGGTGGCTGCTGAAACAACTCTACAACAAAGGTCTGCTCTATAAAGGCTACACTATTCAGCCTTATTCACCAGCTGCAGGAACCGGTCTGAGCTCACATGAGCTGAATCAACCCGGATGCTACCGCGACGTTAAAGACCAGACTGTAACCGCCGAATTTACCGTAGTGGATAACGGCCACAAGGTGCTTGAGATGATAAAGGCTGCTGCCGATGAGCAATTCAAGCAGAACATACGCATCCTCGCTTGGACCACAACACCCTGGACTCTGCCCAGCAATACCGCATTATGTATTGGCCCCAAGATTGATTATGTAGCAATCGAAAGCTACAACCCATACAATGGCAATCCAGCCATTTATATGATGGCAAAAGCTCGCGTCAACGCATATTTCAAGCCCGAAGGAGCTGAGAAGCCTCTAGATGAGTACACCCCTGGCGACAAAGTTATTCCTTACAAGATTATCGCCGAGTTCAAGGGCGCCGATATGCTTGACATCAAGTACAAGCAGCTCTTCCCATGGGTAAAACCCGTCGACAAGATTGACGACAAGATTGTGGGCAATGACAACGGTTTCCGTGTAATACCTGGTGATTATGTAACAACCGAAGACGGTACTGGTATTGTACACATAGCGCCAACCTTTGGTGCCGACGATGCCAATGTTGCACATGCCGCTGGCATACCAGCCCTTTACATGATTAACAAGAAGCTCGAGACCCGCCCCATGGTGGACCTCACTGGCAAGTATTATCTGTTAGAAGATCTGGAGGAGGACTTTGTAAAGAACTTTGTCAACATTGACCTTTACAAGGAATATGCCGGTGCGTGGGTAAAGAACGCCTATGACCCCAAGTTCACTGTAAACGGTAAATATGACGAAACTGCCGCCAGTAAGGCCGAGGATCTGAACATCTACATGTGCATCCGCATGAAGCAAGATGGAACAGCCTTCAAGATTGAGAAGCACGTGCATAACTACCCACACTGCTGGCGTACCGACAAGCCTGTGCTCTACTACCCTCTCGACAGCTGGTTCATTCGCTCTACCGCATGCAAGGACCGCATGGTTGAACTCAACAAGACCATCAAGTGGAAACCCGAGCACACCGGAACAGGACGTTTTGGCAAGTGGCTTGAGAACCTTAACGACTGGAACCTAAGCCGTAGCCGCTACTGGGGTACACCACTCCCCATTTGGCGCAGTGAAGACGGCGAAGAGAAATGCATCGGCAGCATCGAGGAACTCTACAACGAGATTGAAAAAGCTGTTGCTGCTGGCATTATGGGCGGCAACCCATTCAAGGATAAAGGTTTCGTACCAGAAGATTACAGTGAGGAGAACTACGAGAAAATTGACATCCACCGTCCATACGTTGACTACATAACCCTCGTTAGCGACAGTGGTAAACCCATGAAGCGAGAACTTGATCTCATCGACGTGTGGTTCGACAGTGGTGCCATGCCTTATGCTCAGCTACACTATCCATTTGAAAATAGTGAATTGATTGATGAATGCAAGTTCTACCCCGCCGACTTCATTGCTGAAGGTGTAGACCAGACCCGAGGATGGTTCTTCACACTCCATGCTATCGCCACGATGGTATTTGACAGTGTTGCCTATAAGGGACTTATCTCTAATGGTCTAGTTCTTGATAAGAACGGCAATAAGATGAGCAAGCGACTGGGCAACGCAGTTGATCCATTCTCTACCATTGAGAAATATGGCTCTGACCCGCTTCGCTGGTACATGATCAGCAATTCATCACCTTGGGAAAACCTCAAGTTTGATACCGCAGGTGTCGAGGAAGTAGGCCGCAAGTTCTTCGGGACGCTCCACAACACCTACTCGTTCTTCGCTCAATATGCCAACGTTGACAACTTCGACCCCAGTGCGCCATTAGTGCCACTGGAGAAGCGTCCTGAAATTGACCGATGGATTATCTCACTGCTAAATTCTTTGGTCAAGGAAGTTGAGAATCAGTTCAATGATTATGAACCAACACGTGCCGCTCGTGCAATCAGCGAATTTGTGAGCGAAAACCTCAGCAACTGGTATGTGCGTCTCAATCGTCCACGTTTCTGGGCAGGAGAAATGACCGAGAACAAGATTGCTGCATTCCAGACTCTCTATCAGTGCCTTGAGACTATCGCACGCCTTATGGCACCTATCGCGCCATTCTATAGCGACATGCTCTACCGTGACCTCACTGGGAGTGACAGGTCTGTACATCTGGCACTCTACCCCAAGGCATTTGTCGAAGTCATTGACCGAGACCTCGAGGAACGCATGGCAATAGCTCAAAAAGTAACATCAATGGTTCTGGCACTGCGTCGCAAGAAAAACATCAAAGTGCGTCAGCCTCTAACCGAAATAATGATTCCAGTTACCGATCAGGCTCAACAGGCAGCCATCGAAGCTGTCAGTGACCTTATCACAAGCGAGGTAAATGTCAAGGGTATCAAGTTCGTTCCTGGCGACGCGGGAATTATTGTCAAAAAGGTAAAACCTGATTTCAAGAAACTCGGTCCGAAATACGGCAAAATCATGAAGGCCCTTGCTGCACAACTGACCTCACTGTCCCAAGACGACATTAACAAGTTTGAACGTGAAGGAAGCATCAAACTCATGGTTGATGGTCAGGAAGCGGTGGTTGAAACCGCCGATGTTGAGATTATCAGCGAAGACATCCCCGGATGGCTCGTTAGCAACGAAGGAAACCTTACCGTGGCGCTCGACATCACAATCACCGACGAACTGCGACGTGAAGGTATGGCACGCGAACTGGTGAACCGCATCCAGAATGTGCGCAAGAGCTCCGGATTTGAGATTACCGACAAGATCAACGTGGTAATAGCTCCAGATGAGCGAACCGACCAGGCAGTGGCCGAATTCCACGACTACATTGCCGGACAGGTACAGGCACTCTCACTATCCGTTGGAGAAGTACTAGCCGACGCTATCGCTCTCGACATGGACGGTTGGACTCTTAACATAAAGGTTGACAAGGCTTAATGCCTTGTTGGCCTTTTTCTGCAATGATAGCATATTCAAGTAACTAATATTCTGCTTATTAACAAAAACAAAGATATTATGGCGACAAAACAAGAAAAAAATCGCTACAGCGACGAGGAGTTGCAGGAGTTTAAGCAGCTAATTCTCGAGAAAATTGAAGTTGCTAAGACCAATTATGAGCAACTGATGGAGAAAATCAAGACCGACGAGTCGAAGGGCAGCTTCAACATGCTTGAGGAAGGCGCAAGCACTTTGGAACAGGAAGAGGCCAGCCAGCGTGCCGCACGCCAACTTGACTTCATCAAGAAACTGCAGGCTGCGCTCATCCGTATTGAGAACAAAACTTATGGAGTGTGCCGTGTTACAGGCAAGCTCATTCCTAAAGGCCGTCTGATGGCAGTGCCTCACGCAACCCTGTCGGTCGAAGGCAAGGAAATTGAGCAACAGCGCAAGAAGAAATAACAACTGCACTCTCTTTTCATGGGTTTTTAAACTCATTTTTACTTATCAGTTTTAATGAAGAAACTATCTAATGGATGGCTGGCAACAATCATCATTATTGTTGCCATCTTGATTGACCAGGTGACGAAAGTATGGGTCAAGACCCACTTCTACTATGGCGAAGCTGTAGATGTGACATCTTGGTTTAAGATTCTCTTCATCGAGAATAACGGTATGGCGTTTGGCATGGAGTTAGGAAGCAAGATGGTACTCACTTGGTTGCGTATCATCTTCTCGGCACTATTTATCTATTACCTCTACAAAATCAGGAAACGCTCTGACATACCACGCGGATTTGTAATTTGTATAGCATTCATCACCGCAGGAGCAATAGGTAATGTTATTGACTGTATTGCTTATGGGCAATTGTTCAACGATCCCATTGCACCACAGGTAGCTCAATTCTTGCCTAGCGAGGGTGGATATGCCTCGCTGTTCAACGGCAAGGTTGTTGACATGCTCTATTTCCCTCTGTGCGAATGGGACTGGCCAGAATGGATGCCCGGAATAGGTGGTGACCACTTCTTATTCTTCCAGCCAATATTCAACATTGCAGATGCCTGTCTGACCACAAGCATCATAGTCCTTATCCTGTTCTACAGCAAGCATCTCTTCTCCGACACTTCAAAGAAGAATGAAGACGATGACAATAAGAATGACAAAGGTCTAGGCTCATCCAACAATTAATAGTCACCTCTACTCATGACACGGCCAGCTTTAATAATCACCACATTGGCTTTTGTCACAGCCCTGTTTGTCGGTTGTGACAAAGCACCTAGTGGAGTTATTAAAGAGAGCGACATGGCCCATGTGATTGCCGATTTTGCCAAAGCCGAAGGCATTATCGACAACTATCCTGACCGATTTGCCGATGATTCCAGCCGACTCGCCCTGAAACAATCTATCCTAAAGAAATATGATGCCGACTTGGAAAAGTATGACTCTTCGCTGGTTTGGTATGCGCACAACCTGAAGATTTATGCTGAGGTCTATGACAAGGCAATTGCAATACTTGAAAAAGAAGGTAACATAAACAGCAAGACTGGCAACAGTAATGCACCAAGCTGGACTATGGGAGCAGCACCTGGCGAGGCACAGCGCAATGCTGTCAGACGTGTTTTTCCATCTAGCGGAGACAGTGCCAACGTCTGGAAAGAGCCCCAACAGTGGATTCTCACCAGCGCCGCACAGAAAGGCTATATCAAATATGACTACAAACTCGACAAGGAGGCCCAAAACGGCGACATGTATTCTCTTAACATGAAAATGTTGAGCACAGGCGGTGGCAATATCAACATTTTGCTCGCCATTGATTACTATGACGGCACTACGTCCTACGTCAACCGAACAGCAAACATTTACGGCTGGTCTGCCTACACAATCCAAACCGACTCTGCACGAAGCGCTAAGCGCATCTATGGATTTATCAGCTACGACATCAAGCCACACAACATAGTACTGCTCGACAGCATATACATGTTACGCACGCACCTGGATAACAGCAAGTACAACATGATAACCATTCAGAGAATTGCAGGGCCTAAATCAGTGCTGGAGAAGAACAAAGAACAAGAGCAGTCCGTCTCCAGTAAAACTATAACCTATCCTGGAATGCCTGCTACATTGGATACCAACAGACGACAGGCACCCAGTATTAAACCTAACAGTCCTAGAGGATTTAGGCCAAAACCAGGATTGAACAAATCGGTAACTCCTAGCCGAGAACGCATCATAAATCCTAATGGGGCACATGTTCCTAGGCCGCCTATCAAGTAACAGATTACATTGTTAATGTTAAAAAAGTTTTAATCTGTTTATTTGTTTTATAAATAAATAATTGTATATTTGCGCCAGTATTAATAATTGTCAAATTGATGATTGACACTATAATTAAACAGATATTTGAGCTGAAATGGTTTAGCAAGCTTAAAACCAATACAGTTCCACGATGGGTTATTCTGCTGATCGACATGCTGCTTGTTGCATGTAGTTTCGCAATTTTCATATTATCAAGCCTGAATCCACAAATCTCCAATACCCCATTTGTGCTGACGCGCAATCTGACACTGATTGTCGCCGTATACGGCCTTGTTACTTATATGTCAAAGAGTTACACTTGTATTATACGACTGTCGGTAATTGAGGACCTTTATCGTGAGTTTGTGGTAGTGTTTATCTCAACAGTGATACTGATTGTGATAAACATGATATATGGGGCTTTCACACAAGATGTACTTTTCAGCTATTGGGGAGTAATTTATGTGGGGGTGCTCTCCTTTGCCCTGCTAACAATCGAGCGACTTGTTATCAAGTATGTCTATGCTCGCTTGACAGCAAATAATACAAAGCGCAAGAAGGTGCTTGTACTAGGAACATCTCTCGACTCATTAATCCTTGCCAACGCTCTCAAGAGCGAAATCGACGGCAAATATGAACCTGTGGGACTGCTGAGCATAAAGCAAGGAAAAGACAAAGACGAAATCAACGGATTTAAGGTTTATAAATACAATCCCAAGGAGATAACCAACATATTCGTTGGCGGAGGCATTCATGCCTTGATTTTCGACTCGTCGAACATCAAGCTCATGCGCAACGGATTTGCCGATCCTTTTATTGAGAATAACATTGCACTTCTCGCAATCAACAAGGTTGAAGAGTTTGAGCTGGATGACGAACGCGAAGGTTCCAATATCTCTACATATATTAAAGAGGTACAGATTGAAGATTTGTTGGGGCGCGACCCAATTGTCCTCAACAACACTCTTGTGCGTTCTCACATCAAAGGTTCAGTGGTGCTTATTACAGGTGCTTGCGGCTCAATTGGCAGTGAGATTGTTCGTCAGGTTGCTTCTTACAAAGCAAGTCGTATTGTACTTGTCGACCAGGCCGAAACTCCAATGCATGACTTGAGCCTGGAACTTCAGAATGCATACCCCGATGCTGAGGTAGTACTATTCATGGGAGATGTCCACAACCATGCACGCATGGAAGAGGCATTCAAGAAATTCCAGCCTAAATATGTGTTCCATGCTGCTGCCTACAAGCATGTGCCCATGATGGAGCTCAACCCGACTGAAGCGGTGCTTACCAATGTTGAAGGGACAAAGAACATTGCCGACTTAGCATTGAAATATGGTGTTTACAAGTTTGTGATGATTTCTACCGACAAGGCTGTAAATCCAAGCAACATCATGGGATGTACCAAGCGTCTTGCTGAAATATACTGTCAGTCACTGTTCTTCGACGCACAGAAGATGGGCAAGAATACCCAGTTCATCACCACACGTTTCGGTAATGTACTGGGAAGCAACGGTTCAGTAATTCCATTGTTCCGCAAGCAAATTGAAAGCGGTGGACCAGTGACCGTTACACATCGCGACATCATACGATACTTTATGACCATCCCCGAAGCTTGCTCACTTGTGCTCGAAGCCGGTTGTATGGGTAATGGTGGTGAGATTTACATCTTCGACATGGGTCAACCAGTACGCATCTACGACCTTGCTACACGCATGATTTCGCTGGCAGGCCTGCGTCCTAATGTAGACATTATTATTAAAGAAATTGGCTTACGCCCTGGCGAAAAACTTTATGAGGAGCTCCTCAACGATAAGGAGAACACCATTAAGACTGACAATGAAAAGATTATGATTGCCAAGGTGCGCAAGTATGACTACTTCGATGTTTGCAACAATATTGACAACATCATTGAGTTAGCACAAAGCGGAAACACCCACGATATGGTCAAGAGTATGAAGCAGTTTGTTCCTGAGTACAAGAGCATGCACAGTGATTATGAAGAAATTGACCGCGAGCTAGAAAACATCGAGAACAAAGAGCCTTCCAGTGGTTACTACTTCAACCCCACTGCACCTATCAGCAATTAGAACAAACAAAACACTTACTATAAAGCTAGCCCTAACTGCAATTCTGCAATTAGGGCTCGTTTCTTCTTTATATGATAATTATTTTTTCTTACGACGCTTCATGCTGACTGGAACTGCCACAACAGCGATTATCAACGCCGCAGTGGCACCAGCTGTTAATTTTCCAGCAGGAGTTGCTATCCACTGCAAAAAGCTCGACGACGAAACTCCGTCCCCATTCTTCACTGCAGCAGTTATACTATCTGAATCGGCTGGCATAGTTGGTTTCAATACCGGTTCTGGCTCTGCATAGTTGACATTGAAGATGCATACTCCCAGTCCTCCCATGGTCTTTCCGTTATTAGTGTGACCTTGCGAAGTGACGATTACTGTTTTGCCATCATTACTAATTCCTAATCCTACTGGATATGAGTCGCATGGTATTTCCAGTATCTTTGTCATTGTCCGAGTGTCCACCACACAAAGGCTATTGGCATTGTTACATGCAGCAAAGATATAGTGCCCACTTGGCGAGAGTTCAATGGTTCGAGTGCCAGCCCCTACCTTGCAGTTCTCCCACGTATTGATGGTGCCACGTTTGTTGGTCATATTCTTCGCAACCTGCATGAAATCATCAAGCTTGATGCGCTGAACATATCCAGCAGCATTCACACTAAGGTAGATATATCCATTATTAATAAGAATGTGCCGAATGTTACCCATCATGCCGCTTACACGCCCCAAATACTCCTGATTTTTCACATCGATGACTGCAAGTCCGCCGCCACCACCCATACAACAGATAATGAGATAGTTGTCATCGGGTGTAAACGCTGTTCCCCTAAGGCAGTATCCACTGTTATTATCGCGGTTCACCTTCTTGTTTCCAAAGTTTAACGGCAGTTCATAGTCAACCACCAGCACCTTGGTATAATGCCACTTCTTAGGGTCATTCCCTGAAATATCGAGCAGTCCCACAGTGTTATTTCCCCAATGTGTTACTGCCAGAACCTTGTTATCATGCGATGTTGCCACCATTTTGGGCAGAGGACCAGTTTCAAACAGCCTCACAATAGTATCAATTTGTGTATCAATAACAGCCATTGCCGAGGGCTCTACAGCATTCATGTCGTAGGTGCGACGATAATAAGGCACCCACAAGTAGCGCCCATTATGTGAGAATGTTGCCTCTACGGGCTTTCCCATGAATGTATTAGGCTTTTGTCGGCGCTGGTGCCATTTAAATAGTCCACTCTCCGGCGCCCATAGGTGTTTTGACCCGGCATCGGTAAAATTGTGACTTATCACCTTGAGTTTCTTATGGGTTGCCATATCATAAGCGATAGTCACACCACCTTCAAGCGAATTGATATAATATTTCTTACCATCGGGAGTAACATTTGCCGACTTGGGAGAATTTATATCACGGTCAAAAGTTTCATTATTTGAGCGATTATAGTTCTGCTTTTTGGTAACCAAAGTTACCTTCACTTTTCCATCGGTGGAGGTTGCAGTCTCACCCACTGGTGGACGCACAACCTTCTGTGGGCTAACTGTTATGGCAGTTGTTGCCATCAGCACTGCCACAAACGATAACATAATTCTATTATTCATACATTTACAAGAGAAATCCAAACTTTATTATAAACACTTTTAAACTACTTCTTGTTTGTGATTGGCTGTTTCTTCTTGGTTTTCTTCTTATCGTCATCATCAGCTTCTTTCACTTTACCGGCGAGCATGCCGCATGCAGCACTGATGTCCTCACCACGGCTGCGGCGAATGGTACAGGTAATGCCCTTTCCGTTGAGATAGTCACGGAAATAAGCCATGCGTTCGTCACTTGATGTGCGCAATTTTGCCACGCCAGGAATCATGTGATAACGAATGAGGTTGACACGCACATGTTCATTAGGAAGTAACTCATAAAGAGCTTCGGCATGCTTAATGTCATCGTTAAACCACTGCCACATAATGTATTCAACCGAAAGACGGCGCTGATGAGCAAAATCATACTTGCCAAGCAAATCCATCACTTCCTTGATGCTATATGCATTCTCAATGGGCATAAGCTGACCTCGTTCCTCCTCAATTGCATTGTGGACACTAACAGCAATATGAACGCTTGTGGACTCACATAGTACTTTCAATGCATTTTTCATACCAACAGTCGAGACTGTAATGCGCTTGGGACTCCAAGCAAGGCCCCAGGGAGATGTGAGAATCTCAATGACTCGGAGCACGTTATCCAGGTTGTCAAGCGGCTCACCCATTCCCATGAACACCACGTTTGTGAGTTGTTGTGACTGTGGAACACTGAGAATCTGGTTAATGATTTGGTTAGCAGTCAGATTGCCATGAAAGCCTTGACGGCCAGTCATGCAGAAATAGCAATTCATGCGGCATCCTTTCTGTGAAGAAATGCACAAAGTCGCGCGGTCATCCTCAGGGATAAACACACTTTCTACCGACTTGTCGTTACCGGCATCAAACAGATACTTTACTGTGCCGTCTTCACTGGTCTGAGCACTCTGTGGAGGATAAAGACCTACACAATACTGCTTTGCCAGCAGTTCCTTGTTGGCTTTGGATATGTTACGCATCTCGTCAAACGAACTAACCCGCTTAGTGTAAATCCACTCGGCGAGTTGTGTTGCGACAAACTTAGGCATTCCCAGACCTTCAGTCACCTCTCTCAGTTCTTGCAGGTTCATACCTGCCAGCGGACGGAGCTTCTTGCTATAGTTTTCCATATTTCAGTGATTACATGTTTTTAATATGCAAAATTACACATTATTTTTAAGGTTTATTCTATTAGAAGAGAAAAAAGGTGTATTTTTGCAATTATGAATGTTGAAGATTTAAGATACTTTTGTCTTTCGTTGGGCGACGACGTGGAAGAGAAGATGCCTTTCGGAAAGTTTCACGGTGGTGCAGGTGTGCTGGTATTCTATGTAAAAGGTCACATGTTCTGTTATTTCGACATCGATGATTTCAAAGTCATCAACGTGAAATGCCAACCTGAACGCATCAATGAACTCAGAGCAGGTAACAACGGTATTACTGACCCTTACAACCTTAGTGCCAAGCACTGGATAGGCATGATACCCGAACTTATCGAAACAGCTCTGGCACAAGAGTTGATATTTAATTCTTATAACATCGTAAAAGAAAAATATACCCCAAAACGTCGTAAACCTTAACGTCTTGGGGTGAAAATATTGTTAGATAAGTAAGGATTTTCCCGTGCTACGGATTGATGCGAATGTCATCGTTAACATAGGGGACAAGGCGACCACGAATAGAAATTCGGCCTGATGACATTGTGGGATCGATAGTAGCATAAGCTTGATCACCACCTTTGTATAGAGTTATCATCACATTGGCATTCATGTTTCGGCCAACCATGAAATAGGTAATGTAAGCATTACCGTTCTTGTCCTCCTTTATAGAGACATTAGATATTTTGCCGTGCAAAGTCACGCCTCCAAGGCCATTCAACCCAGGATTCATATTGTTGAACGCTACCTGGAAGATTCCTTTGTCTCCTTGCATGAGCAGGAAGTTGGTGTTGTCGTTCAACCCCAATGTAATTTGGCCATAACTGTTGTGGACCTCAGTAGCCTGGATAACAAAATAACCGTCTCTGACAGCCTTGAGAGCCTTGAGATGAAAAACCGAGTCAACAATGTCCTTGTCTTTCTTGATGCGCTCTTTGCGCTCTTTTTTAGTCTCGTTGGCAGGAATTGGGTTGGTCTCTTCAATCACATAGACATCATCGCCATATCCCGACTGAGCACTAGCCGTAGAGGGAACTATCATCATCACCGCAACAAGCAGTGAGAAAACAAAACTTACTTTTTTCATAGTGTGATAATTATTTTATTTTTTCTTATTTTCATATATTAAACACACAAACCATCAAAATACTGCATCTATTTTGAGGTTTTTTTGTATTTTTGCGCAAAATTCTAATGTCAATATGGAGAACAAGCGTTTATCATGGTTTCTGAAAATGGTACTGCTTTTGAGTGGTGCTTTTGTAGGACTACTTATAGTTGGAATGGGGGTGATACTGCTTTATGGCCCCGATCTGTCAAGCAAATCTGCACAGATTACCACTATGGTGGGACAGAACATTGTAGTGTTCGTTTTACCAATGTTGCTGTTGGCATTATTCCTGAAAAAGACTGAAGGAAGCCCAGTGGCAAAGACAATGTGGATGAGCAAAGCTCCCACTTTCAAATCCCTGCTCTTGATTGTTCTGGTGTGGATTGTAGCTCTTCCTGCCATGAACTACATTGTAGAATGGAACAATAATCTGCATTTACCTGCCTCACTCAAGGATATAGAGCAATACTTGCGTGAAATGGAAGATAGTGCTCAAGCTGTGACCTCTAGTCTGTTAAGCACAAAATCATGGGGAATGATGATAATGATGGTGGTGGTGGTCGCCCTACTAACTGCTCTTGGTGAGGAAACATTCTTCAGGGCAGGGCTTCTAGGATCGATGCACACAGGGAAGGTGAATCGTCACGTTGCTGTGTGGACCGTAGCAATTCTCTTCAGCGCATTCCACATGCAGTTCTATGGCTTTGTTCCACGCATGCTACTTGGAGCATGGTTCGGCTACGTGATGCTGTGGTGCGGCGAGGTGTGGACTCCAATGATTGGGCATGCCTTGAACAACGGCATGGTAGTAATCATGACATTCCTTGACGATCAGCATATCATCGGGGAGAACTATCTAGACAAACTCGGGAATGACAACCACTGGTTGGCCCTCGGAAGCGCAGTGCTGACAGCTATTGTAATAATAGTTTTCATGCGAAAAAGAAACACCAACGAAACAACAACACTATGAAAAAAGTATTATTGATGGTGGCCATCGCAGCAGCGATTGCCGCCAACGCACAAGAGGTGATTTGTCATCGTGGATATTGGGATGCTGAAGGCTCGGCACAAAACTCCATACGCTCACTGGTGAAGGCCGATTCAATTGGTGCATGGGGCTCGGAGTTTGACGTGTGGATGACACGTGACGGCAAATTGGTTGTCAACCATGATGAGACATTTGGAGGCATCACTATCGAAACAGCTAAATGGAAGCAACTCAAAGACTTGCGGCTTGAGAACGGTGAACCTCTGCCCTTGCTGGAATCAATGCTCAATTGTGGCAAGCAACTTACCACACGCCTCATTGTGGAGATGAAACCTCACACCGACAAACAGCAAGAAAAAGAGGCGGCACGCAAAATCGTTAAGATGGTTAAGAAGCTAAATCTTCAAGACCGCGTGGAATATATTACTTTCTCCTATGCCGGGATGCTGGAACTGAAGCGACTGGCGCCTGCCGGCACACCTGTCTATTACCTCAACGGCGAACTGCCTCCACGCCAGCTAAAACCACTGGGAATGGCAGGAATAGACTATAACATAGGCGTGATGCGTGCTAACCCTGAGTGGATTGATGAGGCTCACTCACTAGGTATGAAAGTGAACGTGTGGACCGTAAACAGCGAGCGCGACATGGACTGGTGCATCAACTATGGCGTGGACTTCATAACCACCAATGCACCCGAACTGCTTCAGCGCAAACTCAGTAACAAATGATAACCATCAGTGTTCAAAAACACTGAAATGTTGGTTTTTACTTTTCCAAAACCACACAAATCATTATCTTTGTACGTTTTTTATTCATTGACGATTTTTTATGGCTCTTTTCAGCTCATTAGAAAAATTAGGCTCTTACTGCATGCTCATGTGGCGAAGCATAGGCATTCCCGACAAATGGAAGGAATTCTTTAAACGCTACATGGCTGAGATATATAAGCTAGGCATCGACTCCATTCCTCTGATTCTAATCGTTTCGCTGTTTATCGGTGCGCTGTGTACACTGCTCATCAAGCTGAACATCAGTAACCCGTTGCTGCCACGATACACAGTGGGACTTACCACTCGCGAGATTATCCTTCTGGAATTCTCGTCATCAATTCTGTGTCTTATTCTCTCAGGAAAAATTGGCAGTAACATCGCCAGCGAGATAGGTACCATGCGAGTCACCGAGCAAATCGATGCTCTTGACATCATGGGTATCAACAGTGCCAACTATCTGATTATGCCCAAGATATTGGGTTTGATTACAATCATGCCCTTCTTGGTTATTATCTGTATGGTAACCAGCCTCTTCGGTGGCTATCTGATTTGCGTGATAACGGGAATCATCGACACTGACACCTACATATACGGCATCCAGACGCTATTCATCGAGTGGTACGTATGGTTCGCGCTCATCAAGTCACTGTTCTTCGCCTTCATCATTTCGAGCATCTCATCATTCTATGGCTACACCGTCAAGGGAGGCTCAATCGAGGTGGGCAAGGCAAGTACCGATGCCGTTGTGATGAGCAATATCATGATTCTCCTCGTTGACGTGCTTCTCACAAAGCTCTTGATGATGTAAAACACTTGAATAATCACAACACTATGATAGAAGTTAGAAACGTTGAAAAGTCATTTGATGAGGAAGGAGGACGCCGGCAAGTACTTTTTGGTATCAATGCCAAGTTCTATGACGGAAAGACCAATCTGATTATTGGACAGAGCGGTTCAGGAAAGACCGTACTTGTCAAGAATCTGGTGGGCCTCTTTAAGCCCGACAGTGGCGAGATTCTCTACGATGGTCGCGACATCACCCAAATGGATGACAAACAGATGAAAGAACTACGCAAGGAAATTGGCATGTTGTTCCAGGGGTCGGCACTATTCGACAGCGAAACCGTTATGGGCAACGTCATTTTCCCGCTGAAGATGTTCTCTAAAATGAGCCCTGCCGAACAGCGCGATCGTGCACAATTTTGCATCGACCGTGTGAACCTCACAGGCAGTGAGAACAAGTATCCAAGCGAGTTGAGTGGAGGTATGCAGAAGCGCGCTGCTATTGCTCGTGCCATAGCCCTGAATCCCAAGTATCTGTTCTGCGACGAACCTAACTCGGGTCTTGACCCTAAGACGTCTATTGTGATTGACGAACTTCTCAGCGACATCACTCACGAATTTGGCATAACCACAATCATCAACACCCACGACATGAACTCTGTGATGGGAATTGGAGAAAACATTGTGTTCATCTATAAGGGACATGTGGGATGGATTGGCAACAAAGATGAAATTTACAATGTCGACAACGATGACCTGAACAATTTCGTCTATGCCACCGACCTCTTTGCCGACGTGCGCAAGTACCGTCTTGACCATGGATACAAGCCCACTCGCATAACAAAGAAATAATAGTCAATATAAACCTAAAATTTTTACAGTTATGAAGAAAACATTGTTCACGTTGCTGCTGATGCTTTTGTCGGCAGTTGCAATTAATGCTCAGAGCCTTACAGGCAAGGAATGGTGCACGATAATGGCCGATGAAGATGGTGAAAACATTGCTATGGCTATGTCTTTTGAGAAGAGTGGTTCTTGCGAGATTGTCTTGGCAGTTCAGCAAGAAATGAAAGAGGATGGCGTTCCCATTACCATCTTGGCTGGTCTTACCATTCCTGGCACCTACACTCTTAATGATAAAGACCTGAAGATAGACCTTAACAAAGAAAAGGCCAAGGCTGAAATAGATTACGAAATTAAAGGCATGGATGCCAAGACCAAGGCCATGATGGACAAGGTTATAAAATCAGAACTCGATGGACTGAAAGATGAGTTTAAGAAAGAAATGTTTAAAGGTATGCCCAACATGAGTAACTTAAAGATTGCTACTCTTGAGAGCAAAAGACTCGTTGTTACCAATTCTGACAACCAAGAGATTACTTTCTACTCAAAATAACATTCAGGCAATTCCAATCACAAAAACTCAAAGAGAGTGCGGATCACTTAAGGTCCACACTCTTTTTCTTTACAAACATTTGGGAACGATGAGATTAAGCCTAGCTATTCATTGCGAAGCCTTGTAGCAACTATTTCGAGCATCTGACAGTTAAGTTCTCGACTGGTATCTACCACGTTCCAAATGCCGTCCTCGCTAAGCACACCGCAATGCAAATCCTTTGGCAAACGCCCAGCTTCTCTGTCGTCAAAATCCTGCTGCCACTCATCGCTGCACAGGTAATCGTCAATAGCCTCTATCGACTCCAGAGCCTCGCTATAGAGATCAAGGGCATCACTCAAAGCTTTAACTGCCGCCTCAGCCTTGTTGAGGTGCTTTTCCATTGTCTTAATTCTATCAAGTTGTTCCATATCAGGTTATATTTTGGTAATCATATTATGCGCAAAATCAAGCCGGAGTACCGACACCGGTGTGCCGTGACAAACTCTGCTCAAATTCAGTTCGGCAAGTCTCGTCCTAAACTGTTCTCGTGAACCAGAATCAAAAAAAACGCACTCCACATTTGCCACATCCTTAATAGATGCAACACACAACGGATGAGGCACATAACAAGTATTAGCCAGTTCGCGGTCAAAGGCTTCAATCGAGATGAGCCTGCCATCATCGCCTACTGTGATGATATGGTTTATCAACTCAACACCCCTACTTGAAATAATAGTGTAATTTGCTATGTATCTTCTCATGTGATATATAATTTTCAACTACAAAGATAATAATATCTAAATAATAAATATTAAAAAAATATATATATGTTTCATTTATAATACTTTTTAATCTTAAAATTTGAGTATTAATAAAAAAAACGCTAAATTTGCAGCTTGAATTTGCCGGACTATGCATATCTTTAGCACAATTGTCTAACAGGCAGAATATTAAAGTAAAACGGATAAATGTTTTTAGACTTAAAAATAGAACTGAAAAAGCGATATATAGCCATCGTTGTGGCACTATTCTCGCTCTCTATACTTTCGACATCATGTTTCAAGGAAGAACCTCTTAATGCCGAGTGTGACATTGAGAAGGCTTGGGTTCATGTCGACAATCCCGATGCTATGTTTTACAGCATTACCGACACTCTGGTTCAAGTACTCAGCACCGAGAACAGAATTATCTTCACCATGCGCGACGAAGCCGACATCACTTCGCTGGCACCACAGTTCACCATCACCGATGGTGCAACAATCAGCCCAGCAAGCGGCTCGGTACACGATTTCAGCAATGGCCCCGTCACCTACACTGTAACTTCGCAGGACGGAAACTGGACTCGCACTTACACGGTGGAATGCAACCGCGTGTCACACTTTGTCACCAGCGTGATGAATTTCGACTTCGAGCACTTTGAGCTGGAACCTGGCAAAGACCATTCTTACTACATATGGCATAACACCCTGCCTGATGGAAGCCTCGGCAATGACTGGGCTTCGGGTAACGCAGGATTCAAACTTAGTATGAGCAAAGCCAAGCCTGACGAATATCCAACTACTGTCCTCAACGACAGCTACGATGGTCATGGTGTCTTGCTTACTACCAGATCTACTGGCCTTTTAGGGAAAATGAGTGGTAAGCCCATTGCTGCCGGGAATATGTTCCTTGGCAAATTCAACATCACTAAAGCGATGACTCAAACCATGCAGGCCACCGAGTTCGGCATTCCGTTCGACTTAAAGCCCACACGTCTATCGGGATATTACCAGTATAAGCCTGGTCCCACGTTCATCGACAAGACATTCACCGAGATTCCTGGACGCATCGATGCTGGAGACATCTATTCAGTACTCTACATCAACCATGACAATCATGGCAACGCCATGGTACTTTACGGTGACAACGTACTGTCGAGCAGCCAGATAGTTGCTGTAGCACGTGTCAAAGACATCAAGGACACAAACGGCGAGTGGGTTCATTTTGATATTGAGTATGAATATCTGCGCGACATCGACTATGAGTTGCTGAAGAATCGTGGCTACAACCTAACCATTGTGTTCTCATCAAGCATCGAGGGAGCGACATTCGAGGGCGCCATTGACAGTCAGTTAAAGGTTGACAAGGTGCAGCTCACCTGCGATGTGAAAGAATAAAAAAGAATTAGATGAAACGATATATTTCAATATTGACTATATGTTTTCTGGCAACTCTTAACTGCTGGGCAGCCGAGCCAGCCAACGGTGGCAGTTGCCAGAACTGGAGCAACTTCATCCACAACATTGAGTGCTACGGTAGGATAGGTTATGCTATTGGTGGCACTGCACCACTGGGCATGCCGGCAACCATCCGTGGCCTCAACAAGTTCCAGCTGCAGCCTAACGTTTCGTTTGGTGCCGATGCCATCAAACCCATCACCAAACACTGGGGCATTTTGGCTGGCATCCATTTCGAGAACAAGGGTATGCACATCGATGCGCAGGTAAAGAACTACCACATGCAAATCACCCAGGGTGGACAGACCCTTGAAGGCATGTTCACAGGCAAGAACGATAGTCAAGCCATTCAATGGATGTTCACGCTGCCCATTCAGGGCGTCTACAAGTTCAGCGACAAATGTAAACTGAAATTTGGCCCATACTTTTCTTACCTCACTGACCGACGATTTGAAGGTTTTGCCTACGATGGTTACCTGCGTGTTGGCAATCCCACCGGAGACAAAGTGCTGTTAGGAACCAGTGAGGAAGAACGTGGCGACTACGACTTCCGCGACGACATCCGTTCACTGCAGTGGGGCCTCGACCTTGGCGTTGACTATTTCTTTGCCCGCAAGATTGGCATCTATGCCGACTTGGCATGGGGCATGAGCGGTTTCTTCAAGAGCAGTTTCAAGACTCTTGACCAAACGCTTTACCCTATTTACGGCATTGTGGGCATCACTTATAAATTCAGATAAAACAAGATTAATCAATAATAAAAAACGTTTTTTACGCTATGAAGAAATTATTTACACTTTTTGCAGCCGCTGTTGTCGCTTTGACTGCTATGGCTACCGACTACACTGGCCAAATCACCGTTGAAATTAACGGATTACCCTCTACTCAAGATGCAACCATCGCCATCGAGAAGAACGAAGAAGATGGAACTTACAAGCTGAATATTAAGAATTTCATGCTAAAAACATCTGATACAACTATTCCTGTAGGTAATATTGTTGTTGACAATCTCAAAGGATACACAGTAAACGGTTTGACAACCGTTGTTGCCGACCAAACAATTTTGATCGAACCGGGAAATATGGAAGGATTAGAAGAAGGTGATTGGATGGGGCCTTTTCTTCAAGATGTACCCATCATTATGACCTCTCAGTTCAACGACACAGATGCTAAAGCTGACATTGACATTGATATGCGAACCATAATAGGACAATTTATCAACGTAAAGTTCAACACCCGCAAAGAGGGAACTGGCATTGATGGAGACGTCAATGCCGATGGTTCGGTTAACGCAGCCGATGTAACCTATATCTATAAAATTATACTCGGACAATAATTATTTATCTCTGACCAAACAGAAAAAAACACACTTATGAAAAAATTATTTTTGACCTTAACACTTGCGTTAGCCACTGTTGCAGCTTGGGCTACCGACTACACTGGCACGCTCACTGTTACTGTTAACGGAACTAGCGCTAACACAGAATCCACAATCAACGTTGTTGACAATGGTAATGACAGTTATACACTGAGCATCAACAATTTTGTTCTTGAAGGCATTCCTGTTGGTAATATTGTTTTAACAACAACTGGAACAAAACAAGATGAAGCTACCATACTAAAAGCAAACCAGAACGTAACAATAACTGAAGGAGAAGGAGATGGTTGGATTGGTCCTCAACTTGGAGAGGTTCCTATTAACATGACAGCTATTTTCAAAGATGGTGCCATGTTTACTAACATCGACATCTATTTGGCTCTTTTACAACAAATAATTAATGTACAGTTCACATCAAATAAAGGTTTTACCAATCGTTTCGGTTCTGAAGAAGGGTATCAATTTCCAAATAGTGGATTTGATGACTGGCATTTTTATAAAAAAACAGGAAACCTTTTTACTGGCTATATTGAACACAACGAACCCACAGGCTGGCATGGGTTTGGCAGTGCAAAGGGAGGATTAGCTGGATCTGCTAAAGGTCAAATCATACAAAGCAATGATACTCGTACAGGAAGCGGCAGTTGTGCAATGATTCAATCAGGCGCAACTCTTGGTATTGTGAATAATGGCACAATGACAACAGGTCAATTACAAGCCTCAAACATGAATGCAGCAAGCACCGACAACCATAGTGAAATGATTGTTGCTGAAGGTAACAATGACGAAAAAGGCTTTCCTTATTATGTCATTCTAAATGGCCGCCCTGATAAGTTTAACGCATGGCACAAATTTACTCAAGGCACTGTCAATAGTGAGTACCCTTATGCCACGGTTAGTGCAATAATCACCGATGGCACTTATTACCAAGATCCTGAAAACGAGCCATATACAAACAAAGTCGCCGAAGCGAGAAACCCACAAATACAAAGGACCTCCACTTGGACACTACTTGAAGTTCCATTCACTTATTATGACAACAATTTAACTCCAAAAGGTATTCTTGTTACTTTCTCAACCAATGCTGATGCTGGCCAAGGAAGTGATGGTGACAAACTTTATGTTGACGATGTAACTCTTGTTTATCTTGGTGATGTAACCAATATTACTGTAAAAGGTCTTAAGAATTTCACTTTCAATACAGACACGCACAATTACAATATTGAGGCTGCTGGGACTTTCACCGAAGATTCCATTATCGTAACCAAAACTGGTGCTTATTCTTATCTTCTTAAGAGTGTAAATGCTATTGAAGGTGGTTATATCATTACAGTCACCGTCATACCAAACGACATGTCGAAGGCTGAAGTTTATACTATAAATGTTACCACTCCTGCTGTTACTCTTGAGGGCGTTGAATTTACCAGTGAGCGCAAGTGGGCTACTTGGTATGGCGATGAGAACCTGGCACTCCCTGAGAATGTTACTGCCTACATAGTAACTAACATCAATGGTGATGTGGCAACTATTCAGCCCACAGGCTATCTGCCCAAAACCACAGGTGTGCTTCTTTACAGCGAGACTCCTGCTAGCAATGTAACTGCACTGCCCTATTCTGGAACAGCAAACACTTTCGTCAACAACATGCTCGAAGGCAGCAATAATGGAACAACAATTGATAAGGGATATGTTCTCTATAACAACTACTTCGTGCTTACCACTGGCGGTTCACTCCCAGCTCACCGTTGCTATATTCCTATATTCGAAGATGCACCAGCTGCCCCAAGCATTCTCAAGATTGGCAACTCTGCAATCACAGCCATCACCGACATCGAGGCTACAGTAAGCGGCAAGGTCCGCTACTACGACCTCAATGGTCGCGAAGTGAATGAGAATGCCACAGGCATCCTTATCCGCCGCAATGCCGACGGCACGGTGACCAAAATTGTAAAGTAACAATATATCAACTATATCATAATGAGACAATGGGTTCACAGCCTGTTGTCTCATTTGTTTTTTTGCAGGAATATACTTACTTTTGCAAAAAGAAACTTTCAAAAACCATTATAATCATGAAAATTGTAGTTCTTGACGGATATGTGGGAAACCCAGGCGACCTTTCATGGGAACCGCTAGAGAGGTTGGGCGATGTAACTGTATACCCACGCAGCAAGCCAGAGGAAATTGTTGAACGTGCCTTGCCTGCCGACGTGTTGCTCACAAACAAAGTGGTATTTGACCGGGCACTCATCGAGGCTCTACCAAACCTGAAATTTATTGGCGTGATTGCTACTGGATTCAACATAGTTGACATTGATGCTGCCAACGAGCGCGGAATCTATGTAGCCAACGTACCTGCTTACAGCACTGCTTCAGTGTCGCAAGTAGCGATAGCTCACCTGCTCAACATGACAACCCATGCTGAACACTACACACGCGAAGCACGAGACGGAGTGTGGAGCCGAAGCATTGACTACACCTACTGCAGCGCACCGTTCATCGAACTCGACGGAAAGACCATGGGCATCGTTGGGCTCGGCAACATTGGCAGTGCAGTAGCACGCGTCACCGCAGCTTTTGGCATGAGAGTCCTGGCATTCACAAGCAAGCCTCAGGAAGCCCTGCCGCCATATATTACCCGAGCCGAGTCACTTGACCAACTCTTCAGTGAGTGTGACGCAGTTAGTCTACACTGCCCTCTCACCGCCGATACCCGAGGCATGGTTGACGCACGCCGCCTGGCACTCATGAAACCGACAGCAATGCTTATCAATACTAGCCGAGGTCCGCTCATTGTCGAGAAAGACCTCGCCGAAGCATTACGCAATGGAGTGATTGCTGCCGCTGCAGTCGACGTGCTGTGTCAGGAACCACCTGCTGCCGACAACCCACTGCTGTCCCTCGACAACTGCTACTTCACACCACACATTGGCTGGACCAGTCCCGAAGCACGCCAGCGCCTGATGGATGTAGTAGTGGCCAATGTACGCTCATTCATGGAAGGTAACCCCATCAACATTGTAAACAATCCCATCAATCGTTGACAACGACTACACTCTGAACACTATTTTTCTCAAAAAAAGCCTATAAATGTGTTGAATTAGTAATTTTATTACTAATTTTGTAGTTTGAAAAAAAGGCACCTGCGGGTTCCATTACACATTTAAATTTCAAGGAGACACAAAATGAGCGACAGCGTAGTTATCATCCCGACCTATAATGAGAAAGAGAACATTGAGGCGATAATCAAAGCCGTGCTGGCTCTTGAAGAGCAGCACCGTTTTGACATTCTTGTCATTGACGACAACAGCCCCGACGGCACAGCAGCTATTGTGGAGCGACTCATCAGTGAGATTCCCGACCGCATCAACATCCTGAAGCGCGCTGGAAAACTTGGACTGGGCACTGCCTACATTGCCGGATTCAAATGGGCTCTTGAAAAGGGCTACCAGTATATCATTGAGATGGATGCCGACTTTTCACATCGCCCCGAAGACCTTATCCCATTGCAGCGTGCTTGCGCCGAAGAAGGCGCTGATCTATCGGTTGGCTCACGATACATAAGTGGAGTGAACGTTGTTAACTGGCCTATGGGCAGAGTACTGATGTCATATTACGCATCGGCCTACGTGCGCCTTGTCACAGGCATGAACGTGCGCGACACCACAGCGGGATTCGTCTGCTACAAGCGCGAGGTACTGGAGGCCATCAACCTCGATGCCATTGAGTTCAAAGGCTACGCTTTCCAAATTGAGATGAAGTTCACCGCCTATAAGATGGGATTCCGCATCAAGGAAGTTCCTATCGTGTTCATCAACCGTGTGTTGGGAACCAGCAAGATGAGCGGTGGCATCTTCAGCGAGGCTCTCATTGGTGTCATCAAACTGCGCTGGGATAGCATTTTCAACCAGCAGCGTTTCACCCGACGTGCACCCACGCCAAGCAACTAAATCATTTTTTATTAATTTTTAGAATCCTCTTTAATGAGTAACGAACGGAAATTACGCATAGGAATCACCCATGGCGACACTAACGGAGTGGGCTATGAGGTTATCATGAAATGTTTTACAAGTAATGATATTCTGGATTTGTGTGTGCCAATCATTTATGGCTCAGGCAAGATTTTCAACTATCACAAAAAAGCTTTGGGCTTACAGACTACACAGGTCAACAACACACGCAATGCCGACCACATCAAGGAGAATGCAATCAACCTGGTTGATGTCATAAGCGATGAAGTGAAAGTTGAACTCGGAATACCAGGCAAACAGGCTGGAAAAGCAGCATTCATGGCTCTGGAAGCTGCCGTCAACGACCTCAAGCGAGGCAAAATCGACGTGTTGGTAACAGCGCCAATCAACAAAGAAAACATTCAAAGCGACCAGTTCTCTTTCCCAGGACACACCGAGTATCTTGAAGCAAGTCTGGGTGACGGAAAGAAAGCGCTGATGATATTATGTAGCGACACCCTGCGTGTAGCACTGGTAACCACCCACTTGCCAGTATCGCAGGTGGCACAAGCCATCAGTAAGGATGCAATCCTTGATAAACTGAACATCTTCAATGAGTCGCTTCAGCGTGACTTCAATATCCAGAAACCACGAATAGCGGTGCTGGCACTCAACCCTCATTGCGGTGACAACGGCTTGCTCGGCAACGAGGAGAAAGAAAGTATCGTACCTGCCATTCAAGAGGCTAACGACAACAAGATTCTATGTTTCGGTCCGTATGCCGCCGACGGATTCTTCGGCAGCGACCAGTACAGGCGTTTTGACGGTGTGCTCGCAATGTATCATGACCAGGGTCTCGCACCTTTCAAAACAATCTCAATGAACGAAGGAGTTAATGTCACTGCTGGATTACCCTACGTGCGCACCAGCCCAGACCACGGTACAGGATATGACATTGCAGGCAAAGGCCTTGCCAGCGAACAGTCAATGCGTCATGCCATCTACACTGCCATCGACATCTACCGCAACCGCCAAGAGTGGGACGAGATGTATCAAAACCCTCTTAAGAAACAATATTTCGACAAGGGTAAGGACAATGTGGTTCTTGACCTTACCAAAATAGAAGACGAAGAACCGCTTGGATAATACTGAATTCAAGACACACAATTATATATAAACGATTTATAAACAAAGGTAAACGAGACTCATGCATTACGCTATAATAGCAGCTGGCGAAGGTTCTCGCCTTGCTCAAGAGGGAGTGGCAAAACCAAAGCCGCTAGTCGAGCTCAACGGTGAGCCAATGATTATGCGCCTGATGAACATTTTCATGCGCTGCAATGCCGAGAGCATCTCGGTAATAATCAATGATTTCATGCCTGAGGTAAAAGAATTTCTCGACGGTGTGAAACTCGACGTCCCCTTGAACATCGTGGTAAAGTCTACACCCAGTTCCATGCACAGCTTTTGGGAGCTCAGTAAGGTGATCAAACCTGGCAAGTTCTGCCTCACAACGGTCGATACAATTTTCCGCGAGGAGGACTTTGCACGTTATATTGCCACATTCGAAGCCGATAGAAAACACGATGGCATGTGGGCAGTGACTCCGTTTATCGAAGATGAGAAACCGTTATATGTCGATGTAGACCGGCGCATGAACATCAAAGCTTTTGTCGACACGCCATTTGAAGGGGCAAAATATGTCTCAGGCGGGGTTTATGCTATGAGCGACAAGGCTTTTCCTGTGTTGAACCAATGCATTGAGCAGGGAGTGTCGCGCATGCGCAATTTCCAACGGGCACTCATCGCAGCCGGCATGAAACTCAAGGCTTTCAGCATCGACAAAATCATCGATGTTGACCATGCCAGCGACATCGCAGTGGCACAAGAATTCATCACTTCATGATAAACACAACTGATTACTGACAACTTATAACTGACAATATACAACTATGGCAGAAATTAACATTGCGGGAGTAATGAGGGCCGGAGCCTACTCTCCCAACCACATAGGCAACGACACAGCAATCTTCAATGCTGTCGCCGAGCAACTGCGCAAACGGGGGTGCATCGTCAACACCTACAGCGAGGAGCAGTTCAACAACAGCGACATCAAGGAGGATATCATCATGAACATGTGCCGTGAACACAGCTCTATCATGAAACTGCAAGAGCTTGAAAACAAAGGCAAACTGGTAATCAACTCAGGATTCGGCATTGAAAACTGTACTCGAGAACGCATGACACGCATCTTGCTAGGCAACAGTATACCCTACCCCGACAGCCTTATTGTCAACACCAACGAGGTTGTAAAAGACCGACTTGAGAAAAGCGGGTTCCAGAGCTGTTGGATCAAGCGCGGCGACTTCCATGCCATGCACAAGGAGGATGTGTCCTATGTTCGCCATAGCGAGGAAGCTCAAGAGGTGCTTCAGGAATATTTCCTGCGTGGCATCAAGCGCGCTGTCATCAACGTGCACCTTGTGGGCGACCTCATTAAGTTCTATGGTGTACGCGGCACAAACTATTTCTTCTGGTTCTACCCCTTTGATGAGGGACACAGTAAATATGGTCACGAAGCAATCAACGGCAAGTCACAAGGGCTCAAGTTTGACGTCAAACACCTGAAAGACATCTGCAACCGTGCAGCCGACGAACTCAATGTAGAAATCTATGGCGGTGACTGCATTGTTGGCAAAGACGGTGATGTAAAAATCATTGACTTCAACGACTGGCCCAGCTTTGCTCCATGTCGAAACGATGCCGCCCCACACATCGCCAAGCGCATCATAAACATCATCAAGAAACGTTGAAGCAACACACACCACAAATAACCTAGGAACTCGAAGACATATCTATCCTATCAATCAATACAAACATGAATTTTAAAGAATTAAAACAACAATATAACGACTCATTGAAGTCGATGGACACTGAAGAACACATCGACCTGTGGTTCTACCGACCATTGGGATTCGCATGGGCCGTTCTCTTCTCAAAACTAGGCGTGAAGCCTAACGCTATCACAATCGCATCCATCTTCCTGGGGGTGGGCGGCGGCATTCTGCTCTACTTCGGAGCACAGCCTCTCATCTGGCTCAACTACCTGGGCATCTTCCTGATTATTTGGGCCAACACCTACGACAGCGCCGACGGGCAGTTGGCACGACTCACAAAACAGTACTCGCAAATTGGGCGCATTCTTGATGGCCTCAGTGGCGATTTCTGGGCATTTGCAATTTATTTTGCACTCGTGTTCCGCGAGCTGCACTTCGGTGATGCCTGGCTCGGTGACTTCTTCTGCCAATCACAAAATCACTGGATAATATGGACACTTGCCATAGCAGCTGGCATTAGCCATGCTTTGCAGTGCGCCATGGCCGACTATTATCGTCAGTTCCACCTCTATTTCCTTAAAGGTGAGGGTGGCAGCGAACTTGACAGCACAGCACAGCTTGATGAACAGATTCGTGAACTGAAAGAAAACAAGAACATTATCAAGCGCGTGACCATGTTCTTTTATCGCAACTACACAGCCAACCAGGAGCGTCTGACACCAGCTATGCAAAAGTTGCGCCGCGAACTCAAGAACCAGTTTGGCGATGAGGTAGCACCTCAGCAATTCCGTGATGACTTCCGCCGCCTGAGTTTCCCACTGATGAAGTACACCAATATGCTCACGTTTAACACCCGCACCATCGCCATGTTCATTTCGGTAATCGTACGCATCCCTTGGCTATACTTCGTCTTCGAACTTATTGTGCTCAACTCGATGCTGGTTTACATGATTTGCCGTCATGAGCGCTTCTGCAAACGTCTAACTGCCGACCTGCAAGCTGGCAAATACAAAAACTAACAAGCGAAGTTTCAAAACTATGAACAACAGACTGATAAAGGGCATAATCTTTGACTACGGAGGCACTATCGACAGTCGGGGCATCCATTGGAGCGAAGTAATATGGAACGGATATTGCGATGCTGGCATTCCTGTCACCAAAGAACAGTTCCGTGACAGCTACGTTGTGGCTGAGCGAGAACTTGCACGAGTGCGGCACATCCTACCCAACGACAACTTCTACGACCTCTTGCTGAAAAAGATGCGCATCGAACTTCAGGACCTCGTTGAGAAAGGCCTTTATCAATGCGATGACCTTGAACTGGTCGCCAAGCACATTGCCCAGTTCTGCTATGACGCTGCGCGCTCGTCAATCGAAGAAGCCAGACCCACGCTTGAACTCCTCTCACAACACTACCCCATGATGCTCGTGAGCAACTTCTACGGAAACGTTGACAGTGTGCTTCGAGACTTTGACCTGCGCAAGTATTTTAAAGGTGTCATTGAGAGTGCCGTAGTTGGTGTGCGAAAGCCAAATCCTGTCATCTTCAAGTTGGGGGTTGACGTACTTGAATTATCAGCAAGCGAAGTACTCGTCATTGGCGACAGCCTCAAGAAAGACATCCTCCCCGCCGAGTCGATCGGTTGCCAGGTAATGTGGCTCAAAGGTAAGGGATGGACACCTGACGAAGATGCACAAACACACCCCAACACAATAAAGACACTCTCTGAAGTGCTTCAAGCACTTAACCTATAAACTCTAAAACACATGAACATCAAGAGGTACTTAAACAAGCAAGGGAAAAGCTTAACGAGTGAAAACCCATCCTCAAAAAGAGGACATTGTCGATATTAATCAGATAAAACCAAACAAAAATATCAAAGACATGTGTTGTCTTTGATATTTTTGTTCTATACAATTCCTGTGAATTACGCATAGTATTAAACCTTTGATGTTGTCTCACGTCTAAAAGAATATTGCAAAAAAACGAAAAGAGTAAAGCGCACAAATCCTTAGAGATTTCCTTAAAAACAGCATTTTTTGCTGCAAAAATAGCGAGGTAGCATTTTGTTTTATTAACTATAAATTGCTATTAGTATGTGAAATTTATGTTAAATTAGCAAAAACACAGCATCGTTTTGTATATTTAACTAATAAAGTTTATTAAATATTTTTTTGGTTTGGGAAAAGGTAGTACTTTTACACGCTTTTTTTGGTAAAAAAGGCGATAAATGAGACTATAAAACAAACGAAAAATAACATTAACTATTTTACTATGAGTAATCCAAACGTTAAACCTGCTACCGGCAAATTAGGTATTATGGTAGTTGGTCTGGGTGCTGTGAGCACCACATTTATCACAGGTGTCTTGATGGCACGCAAAGGTCTGACCAAGCCCGTTGGTTCAATGACTCAATATGACAAGATTCGCGTTGGACGTGGAGAGAACAAGAAGTATCTCCACTACAAGGACATCGTGCCTCTGGCAACTCTCGACGACATCGAGTTCGCTGCTTGGGACGTTTATCCAGCTAACGCCTACGAAAGCGCCATCAACGCCGAGGTGCTCAAGGAGAAAGACATCATGCCTGTAAAGGATGAACTCCTTAAAATCAAGCCTCTCAAGGCTGCCTTTGACAAAAACTACGCAAAACGCCTCGACGGCGACAACGTGAAAAACTGCAAGGACCGCTGGGACATGATGGAGCAAGTGCGCGAAGATATCCGCAACTTCAAGAAGGAGACAGGCGTAAACCGCGTTGTAGTCCTCTGGGCTGCTTCAACCGAGATCTATGTTGCTCCCGACGAGAACGTTCATTACACTCTCGACCAACTCGAGGCTGCAATGAAGGCCAACGATGTCGACCACATCTCACCATCAATGTGCTATGCCTACGCTGCACTCAAGGAAGACTGCCCATTCATTATGGGTGCTCCCAACACTACTGTTGACATCCCCGCAATGTGGCAACTGAGCGAGGAAACTAAGGTGCCCATCGCTGGCAAGGACTTCAAGACTGGCCAGACCCTGGTAAAGAGCGGTTTCGCTCCTATCATTGGCGCACGCATGCTCGGCATGAGTGGATGGTTCTCAACCAACATCCTTGGCAACCGCGACGGTCTCGTGCTTGATGAGCCAGCAAACTTCCGCACCAAGGAGGTCAGCAAGCTCTCTACACTCGAGTCAATTCTCGTTGCTGATGATCAACCCGACCTCTACAGCGACATCTTCCACAAAGTGCGCATCAACTACTACCCACCTCGCAATGACAACAAGGAGGGCTGGGACAACATCGACATCTTCGGATGGATGGGATACCCAATGCAGATTAAGATCAACTTCCTGTGCCGCGACTCTATCCTCGCAGCTCCTCTGTGTCTTGACCTCTGCTTGCTCATGGACCTCGCTCACCGCGCCGGACGCTATGGCACTCAGCGCTTCCTGAGCTTCTTCCTCAAGAGCCCTATGCACGACTACACCGTTAACGAAGTTCCTGTTAACCATCTGTTCCAACAGCACACTATGCTCAAGAACGCTATCCGCGAGATGGGTGGATATGAGGCCGACGAGGAAATCGATTAATAGTCTAGACAAATACAACTAACTTCCTAAATATTTGGGTGAGCCTCCCACTCCACAGTGCGAGGCTCACTTTTTCAAAAAAATAACTGACAACTGAGATGTTCTCCGACCAAGAAAAAATCGCCATCGTGAGCCTTCTTATTGAGATGGCAAACGCCGACAAGCAAATAGCCTACGAGGAGATGATTACCATAAACCTCATCTGTCGTCAATTGCAAATCGACCATAATTCCTTTGTTGTCGGACATGGACTGCGGTGCGAACACGCTATCGAAGTGCTGAAGACAATGAGCGATGACAAAAAACTCAAGCTGGCACAGATGCTCGTCGACATCATCGACAGCGACCAAAACATAGATGAGGCTGAAATTGCGCTCCTCAACCATGTGGGCCAAAAACTCAACCTCAACGACATCCTCTCGTAAACCCATTCTTCAACACCCACATATTTTCTCCTTTTTTTTGCACTCTCGCAAAAAACACATATCTTTGCAACGCATTTAGGCAAACCACGTCATGAGAAAAATATTTCTGCCCATATTAGCTGCCTTAGCACTCTCGGCCATCACCGGGGCAGTGCTTGAAGGATGCACCAGTGAGAACAACTACAGCGATAGCATCGACACCGTTGTTCTACAACCCAAACTGATGAATAACGCAAGCGACAGCAGTAACGTGTTAAGTGTCACTGGAACTGTCACTGACGGAGCAATGAACAGCGTTATGCTGCAAGTTGAACCAGACAGCATCGTCGAATTCTCTTACTCTGAACTCGATCGCAGTAACAGCGACGTTTACGAATCATGGGAAATTGACGACCGCATCACCATCAGCTATGTAAAGACCATGAATGGCGATGAGGAGGTTGACAGTGTTGTTTCTATCAAAAAGGCAGACTGAATTCCATTATTGACAAATTGATATTATTTCATTTAAATTAATGCGGTAGTAGCTCAGTTGGTAGAGCATCAGCTTCCCAAGCTGAGGGCCGCGGGTTCGAGTCCCGTCTACCGCTCATAACACAAAAACTGTTGGTGAAAAGCAGGTTAGCCTGATTAGAACCAACGGTTTTACCTACAATATACAGGGGCAGCCAGTCACCGATGAGTATCGTGGTATTGTGATAGAAAAAGGTAAGAAATCAATAAGATAATTGTCTACAGCTGTTTCTGCATCTTCATAACGGCTGTCGTCTTCAACAAAAAAAGCGGTTGGTTTACCATGAGTAAATCAACCGCTCTAATTCTTATAAGACGCAGACCATTATTTCTTGCACCAAGTGTTTGCTAGGACTACACCTACAATCACAACGATAAAACAAACAATCGTTGTTATAATGTTAGCCATTGCGTTATCTTCCTTTCCAAAAAAGAAAGGAATTGAAATCACTACTGGCACAATAAAGAGAATTAACGCAACGACAAGACGCAGATGTTTGATGTCGTATTTCTGCTGTTCTTCCTTACTTGCAGTATTGTAGCCGGCAATTAAAGAGTCACCCCATCCACTTAAGATGAAAATACCCAATCCTATTAGAAAGATACTTACTATGGAAATAATGACAATGGCCAACGCTGATTATCTTACTTTTGTGCTACTTGCTGAATTCAATAATATATACTACATCACGTTTTTACCGATAAGTAAATTTCACAGTAAATTTTGGAGTTTCGGTAGTGGTATAACTCTTAACATACCCTTGAGCATCAAACTCGTAGGTTATTGCATAATATTTTTGTTCAACATCAGTACCGCCTCCACTACTATAGTCCAATCCATGCTTGAATGCGATGGGCAGATTGGCACTTGTAGCACCAAACAGACCGGCATTTCGCAACACACTGCAAACCATAGTTACAAAGGTGAATGCCTGATTATTCACCAGGTCTATCCCACCCTTATTGGGTAATGCGCTCGTCCCGTAAACATAGTCCACACTATCTAATTTTGCAACAGCGCTTTCTACCCACTGAAGCAAATTTCCATTCTCCCATTTCATCTTTGTGGTTGCCGTAGAACTTGGAGTCACAGTCTGAGCTTCTTCCAGCCGGTTAGCTCCGTTATAACGCAATACCGACGCAGTGCGTCCGGTAGACACGTCGCTCAGTTTAGTGATTGCACCTTGTCCATTAACCTCGAAGGCATAGGTCTTGTCCTGAATACTCTTGTCGCAAATAATAGCACCATTCTTATAGTCAATGTATATATCTTCCTCGTTAAGCAGAGCGCCGGCCTTATCATGGCTGATGACATTGATATGCTTCACATAATCTCCGTCATAATCGACCGTAGCAACCGTCAAAGCTCCGTTGTCAAAGGATTTTTCAATCTTACTGATTGACTTGTGACCAGCTTCAAATTGAGGGTAAATCATTGTAAACTCGCGGGTATAGTTATTCTTTGGTTCGTCATCGCCACATGATACCAGCAACACTGCAACCATGGCAACAGCCAGATATTTAACACTTTTCATTTTTTCTTTCTTTATTTGTTGATTACTGGTCGCAAAAGTACATAAAATATCGCGATATTTTATGTACTTTTGTCAAAATTTTTGACCGATGCGCTTTTCCAGAATCAATAAAGAAATACTGAACATTGCATTACCTGCAATTATTGCTAATATCGCCGAGCCACTACTGGGACTGCTCGACACAGGTATAGCAGGACATCTGGGGGCTCCACAGTTCATTGGGGCAGTTGCCGTGGGAGCAATGATGATGAATGTCCTGTACTGGAACTTCGGATTCCTGCGTATGGGTACGTCTGGGCTCACAGCACAGGCCTATGGCAGCGGTTCTCATCAGGCCCAAGTTGACACTCTTCAACGTTCTAGTGCCATAGCCATGATAGTCGGTTTAGCGCTCGTTGTGTTTCAGTTGCCTATTCGATGGCTTCTGTTATGGATTATGGGTCCAAGCGCCGAAGTGTCGGCACTGGCAGCGACCTACTTCAGCATCGTTGTGTGGGGGGCACCGGCAGTTCTCGTGACAATGTCAATTAAAGGATGGCTGCTTGGCATGCAGGATTCCCGAAGCCCAATGATAATCTCTATTGGTGTGAATGTTCTCAATGTCATTGTGAGTCTTGTGGCAGTCTATGTACTCGACATGGGGTTCAAAGGCATTGCTGTAGGCACATTGACAGCAGTGTGGGCGGGCGTTATCTACGCATGCTGGCGTGTCCGTCACAAGTTCCCTGAAATAATAAGTGACATACATCTGTCCAGAGCCTTTAGTCTCAAGGGAAGTGGCCGTTTCTTTAAGGTAAGCAGCGATATCTTTGTGCGCTGCATCTTCATGCTTGCCGTCAACCTGTTCTTCATTCGTGCCGGTGCTCGCAGTGGAGATATTGTCTTGGCAGTAAACACCTTGATGCAGCAACTGTTCCACCTCTTCAGCTATTTCATGGATGGCATTGCCTTTGCCGGAGAGGCTGTTGCCGGAAAATATTTCGGTGCCCACAATTATGCGCAGATGCATCGATGCGTGCGTTGGCTCTTCGTGTGGAGCACCGCATTAACGATGGTATTTGTCGTTGCATACACTATATTTCCTCATGGTATCTTTTCTCTGTTTACCAGTGAAAGTGAAGTTGTAGATATGGCAATGAAATACCACTGGTGGTGCTCACTGGTACCATTAGTTAGCATGGCTGCCTTTGTGTGGGATGGTGTTTTCATTGGCATAACGGCCACTCGTGGCATGCTAACTGCAGTGGCCATTGCCTGCGCACTCTTTTTCCTGCTCTATTTCTCGCTCCCCACCTCGTGGGGGAACCATGCACTGTGGACTGCCTTCATCACCTTCCTCACCACGCGCAGTCTTGTTCAGACTGTATGGTGGCAACTTCGATGGAAGAAAACCGCATAGGACTATGCCAAAAAAAATGGAGTTTTTAGAATTTATTGTAATTTTGCAGCATAAAAAGTATTGAATCATGAAAATTGGTAACATAGACTTGGGAGAACGTCCTGTGATGCTTGCGCCTATGGAGGACGTGACCGACCTGTCGTTCAGGCTCATCTGCCGCGAACAGGGTGCTGACATGGTGTACACTGAGTTTGTGAGTGCCGATGCTGTGATTCGCAATATCGACAGTACACTTCGCAAGATGGTGATTACACCAGGCGAACGGCCCGCAGCAATCCAGATTTATGGCCGCGAAGTAGGTCCCATGGTCGAGGCGGCAAGAATTGCACAAGAAGCACATCCCGATGTCATAGACCTAAATTTTGGATGCCCTGTCAAGAAAGTGGCACATAAGGGTGCCGGTGCAGGAATGTTGCGCAATGTGCCGTTGATGCTCGAAATTACACGTGAGGTTGTTAAGGCTGTAAATATTCCGGTCACTGCAAAAACCCGTTTAGGCTGGGACTGCAACAATAAGATTATAGTTGAACTTGCCGAGCAACTGCAAGACTGTGGCATTCAAGCTCTAACCATACATGGTAGAACCCGTTCACAAATGTATAACGGAGAAGCCGACTGGACACTCATTGGTGAAGTGAAGAACAATCCCCGCATGTCAATACCCATTATTGGCAACGGCGACATTACCAGCGCGCAAAAACTGGTTGACTACTATGACCGCTATGGTGTCGACGGCATAATGGTTGGAAGGGCATCCATTGGCTGTCCTTGGATTTTCCGTGAGATGAAACAATTTCTCCACTATGGCACCATGCCCGACATTAGCAATCAGGAAAAGATGCAGCTAATACGTCGTCAAATTGACGAAAGCATCGACCGAATTGATGAGTACCGGGGCATTCTGCACATACGCCGGCACCTCGCTGCTACACCACTATTCAAGGGAATCAAGAACTTCCGAGAGACGCGCATAGCCATGCTCCGCGCAAATACTAAAGCCGAGCTAACCGCCATTCTCGACCACATCGAGAACAACTACCTTAATTAATAGAAGAGAGAGCTATTATTTCCTAGGTTTTGAAATACGCTTAGATGTTCCTATCGCACCTGTGGGACAAACAAGACGACACAAATGACAGCCAACGCACTTTTTACCATTGATTTGTGGTTTACGGCTTTCGTCAAACGTAATCGCCTGATGACCTCCATCTTTACATGATATGAAGCAGCGTCCGCAACCTATGCAACGTTCTCGATCAATAATTGGATAAATGATACTGTCACGATCAAGGTCACTGGGCCTCACAAACAACGGCAATTGTTCTCCAACCAGATCGGCAAGATTGCTCACACCACGAGTCAACATATAATGCTGCAAGCCAAGTCTAAGATCATCAATGATGCGGTATCCATATTGCATCACAGCGGTACACACCTGCACGTTACGGCAGCCCAACTGTATGAATTCCAAAGCGTCACGCCAAGTTTCAATGCCTCCAATACCACTGAACTGAATGTCTTTCATAACAGTGCTATTAGCCATTTCAACTATATAACGCAAAGCGATGGGTTTTACAGCACGACCCGACAAACCCGAAACAGCCTTCTGGCCGTTGACCTCGGCAGAATCGCTCATAGTGACGCTCTTAATTGTGTTGATGGCACTAATGGCATCGGCTTTAGCATAGAATGCCGCTATGGCTGGCTGTTCCATGTTGGTGATGTTTGGTGTCATCTTGGGAATTACAGGTATGGAAACGGTATTCTTGACATAGGCAGTATAGAATAAAACAAGTTCGGGGTTTTGGCCTACATCGCTGCCCATGCCTGCGATGCGCATCTGAGGACAAGAAAAATTCAATTCAATGGCATCGACACCAGCCTCTTCGGCCTTCTTGGCTAGGTGAATCCACTGTTCCTCGGTGTTACCCATTATCGAAGCCACCACTATCTTGGAGGGATAGTTCTGCTTCAGGCGATGCAGAATTTCGAAATCCACTTCTGCAGGATTCTCGCTCAACTGCTCCATATTGCGGAAGGCACCAAAGTCGCCAACACCTCCTTCTCGTGGAATGGCATCGAAACGTGGTGACACCTCATTGATATCGTCTAGGCATATAGTCTTGTAAAACACTCCAGCCCAACCTGCTTCAAAGGCGCGGGCCACCATTTCATAGTTAGTGCAAATAGAAGAAGATGCAAGAAAAAACGGATTTTCACAGTGCAATCCACAGAAGTCAATCGCCAAACTTGGTAGTCTGTCTGGCATCGTTGATTCAGGCAATTGATTTGCCATCTCGCTAATGCGAATGGGCCTGTCATAATGTATGCATGCCTCCTCTGCACGCACTAGGTCCTCCTTACTGCAATCTTCAACCCACTGCTTTGCAATAGAAATGTTGTCAAAACGAATAGCACGAATGGCTCGAGCTGGATCTCCATTACCACAAGCTTTGGTACAAGGCGCATCGTTGCACAACAGGCATTTTGCCGCCTCTTCTTTAATATTTAATTGATGTTTCATGTCGAATATATTTTAGCTAGCACAAAGATATGACTTTTTTTCAAGATTAAAACTATTTGAGCAAAAAAACAAGCAATGCGGTTTGCAGTTTTTTTGGTAGTTTGTTTTGTTAGTTTGTAGTGATTGTGTTATCTTTGTAACCATAAACCCCAATGCCCCTATAGGGATATAACAATATTTTTATCATGAGCGAAAAAAACAGCTTTCAACAAATACAGAAACAGATTCAAGAGCAAATCCAGACTCAGCGGGCAACGCAGAATCAAGTGATGCTGGGACGGCTTATCGAGATGAATGAAGATGAGCTGAAAGACCGCATCGAGATGGAACTCGACGACAACCCGGCGCTTGAAGAATCTGACAGCCAAGATAACGCTGACCAGTTCGAGGACAACGATCAGGCCAACGACAATGATGAAACCGGTGAAGAAAATAAAGAAGATCCATTTGATTCACCTTATACTCAAACCGATGATGACTATGATGACCGTGGCGATGATGGTCTGGCATATATAATGACCAGCCGTCGGCGCCGAAGCGACAATGACGCTTACCGTCCGCCAGTGGTTAACGAGGCATCAATGTTTGAGGTTCTCATGAACCAAGTGCGTGAGCGCGACCTCACAGAGCGTCAACAGCTCATTGCTGAATTCATTGTGGGCGAAATCGATGATGACGGTCTGCTCAGGCGCAGCGTGCCATCTATTTGCGGCGACATAATATCTCGTGAGAATGAGTTTGTAACCCCCGATGAAGTGCAGGAAGTGCTTGAAGTCATTCAAGACCTGGAACCCGCCGGCATCGGAGCCACAAGCACCCGCGAATGCATTCTGCTGCAGATTGAGGATATGAAAGGCGAAAACCTGGAAATTGCTCAAACTGCATATACTATAGTAGACAAACATTTTGATGCCTACGAAAAGCACCACTACGAAAAGATAATAAACGCATTGAACATCGATGAGAAAACATTCAATCATGCCGACAGTATTATCAAGCGTACTAATCCTCGCCCAGGCAACATCTTCAGCAGCAGCAAGCGAATGGAGAACGCATCTCACATTACCCCCGACTTTGAGGTGCGAAGCGAGGGCAACACTCTACTCCTGACAGTGAGAAACGACATTCCCGAACTTCAAATATCTGAGAGCTACCAAATGGAATATGACAGGCTCTCAACAAAGAAGAACAAACGGGAAACCGACGACGAGACTCTAATTAGGAGCCAGTATGAAAATGCAGGCAATTTCATCATGCTCTTGAAAATGAGGCAGGAAAAACTTTATAATATAATGAAAGCCATCATGTTCAAGCAGCAGGATTTCTTTGTTTCAGGAGACCCGATGACTTTGAAGCCTATGGTTTTGAACGATATAGCCGAGGCCACTGGATATGATGTGTCGACTATATCTCGAGCTCGCAACAACAAGTACGTCGACACCAATTGGGGGATTTTCGACCTGAAATACTTTTTCAGCAAAGGAATTGACGAGAACGAAACTTCGTCAATTGCCATCAAGGAAACCATCAAAGAACTTGTGGAGAAAGAGGACAAGCACAAGCCTTTAAGTGACGAACAGTTGTGCAAGGCTCTTCAGGAGAGAGGTTTCCCAATCAAACGCCGCACAGTAGCTAAATACCGCGACAATCTAATGATTCCTGTAGCTCGACAACGTAAAGAATTATAACTCATTTTTGTAGCACAATGGCTTCTCATTTAGCAAGAATAAGGCTGCTCGACGAGCTGGCACGGTTCATATCAACCGTATTCAGTCCGTTACTCACCCCAACCTACGGCATGTTCATGGCTTTAAGCATCTCTCCAAAGGTTCTTGACACAACTGCAACGCGCATCAAGTTACTGCTCATTATTTTTGGCATAACCTGCGTGCTACCCATGGCAACCATCACTGTTCTTCACAACCTGAAGATCATCAAGGACAAACGCATCATCAAGCGTGAAGACCGCTTTTTTCCCTATCTTGCCGGGACAATTTTCTACCTTATCGCACTATGGTATATTGCCTATACCCATGAGCCGCAATGGCTAATTATGTTCTGTGCTGGAGGTGCTTTGGCTTGTGCCATCTCAGCAGTCGTCAACCTGAAGTGGAAAATCAGCGCTCACATGGCAGGAATGGGTGGAGTGCTGGCCCTATTGTGGCAACTAGATGCTATGGAACTTGAAGTGATAAGTCCCGTGTGGATGACATTCTTCATTATCGTCACGATTGGACTTTGTGGCCTCGTCGGAACCGCCAGAATGCTGCTCAAGCGCCACACCCTAGCTCAAATAATCGCTGGCTTCATTAATGGATTCGTGTGTGTGTCGTTGATGATGCGACTCTTTGGATAAAACCCTTATACCAGATTATTTACAAAAATTCCCAAATCTCATGTTTAATTACAGACGTCGCAAGACCGTGACAGTGAACATAGGCGGCACACCGCTAGGCAGTGATTACCCTATCAGAGTGCAATCAATGACAAATACCTCGACCAACGATATTGAGGCGAGTGTAGAGCAATGTCTGCGCATAGCTCAAGCGGGTGCTCATTATGTCAGACTTACCACCCAAGGCGTACGCGAAGCCGAGAACCTGGGCATTATTCGCACTAAGTTACACACTCGAGGCTGCAACGTTCCGCTGGTTGCCGACATTCACTTCAATCCACGTGCCGCTCTGGCGGCGGCTCAGGTTACCGATAAGGTACGCATTAATCCCGGGAATTTTGCCGATCCCGCACGTCAATTCAAGAGTCTGACCTATACCGACGAGCAATATCAAGCTGAATTACAACGCATTCACGATGCCCTCGTTCCGTTCATTGACCTATGCCGCAAGCATGGCACAGCTGTACGCTTGGGAGTCAACCATGGCTCTTTGAGCGACCGCATCATGAGTCGCTATGGTAATACAGCTGCCGGCATGGTAGAAAGCGTAATGGAATTCTTGCGTGTCTTTGTAGAACAGAAGTTCATGGATGTAGTGATATCAATGAAAGCTTCTAATGTTGTGGTAATGGTTGAAGCCGTGCGCCGTGTGGTTGATGCCATGGACAAGGAAGACATGCATTTCCCGCTACATCTAGGCGTTACCGAGGCTGGATTTGGCGAGGATGGACGCATCAAGAGTGCCGTGGGAATTGGCGCTCTGCTTAGTCAGGGGCTAGGCGACACAATCCGTGTTTCGTTGAGTGAAGACCCAGAACTTGAAGTGCCGGTAGCCAACAAACTTGTTGAATATATTAACAGCCGTGAAGGACATCCACACATCGATGGTCATTATTGCAAGGGATTTGACCCGTTGCAACCACAGCGACGCACCGGCAAGAGCATTGCTGATATGGCAGGTGGCAAAAAGCCTATAGTAATTGCATCATGCAAGCCAAGCGAAGTTACTGGCACACGCCGTCCCGACTTCTATTTCAGTCCCATCGGTGCATTAAATGACCAAGATCAGTTCATTGTACCAGCAACTGTCTTTAGCGGCAACCAAAACACATATCCCATATTTAATCTTGACAATTGGAACAGTGAAGTAAATGCCCCCATCAAATGGCTTGAAGTTCAGGCATCCACACCCGTTGAGAAGTTACTCTTTGTGAAAGACTTTGATAATGTTGTTATTATTATAAAACCCGACAACATCAACGTGAGCGGCTGTCAGCAAGCTCTGATTCATACCCTCAACGACAACGGCATCAATTGCCCCGTTGTACTGCACAACACATATACAGACGATGACAACGAATGGCTTCAAGTGAAAGCTGGTGCCGACATGGGAGCAGTCCTCCTAAATGGTATGGGAGATGGACTGTGGCTTGATGCACCAAATTTCCAGAGTCAGAACGATGTGGTAGGCTTTGCTTTCGCTATTCTGCAAGCAGCACGCCTGCGCACCACCAAGACCGAGTTCATTTCTTGCCCAAGTTGCGGACGCACAATGTTTGACCTGCAGACTACAGTCCACAAGGTACAGGAAGCCACTGCCCACCTCACCCATCTGAAAATTGGAGTGATGGGATGTGTAGTAAACGGACCTGGTGAAATGGCTGATGCCGATTATGGCTACGTTGGAGCTGCCGTGAACCGTATCAGCCTCTATAAGGGCAAAGAATGCATTGAGAAGAATATTCCAGAAACTGAAGCTATCCCCCACCTCATCGCATTGATAAAGGAAAACGGTGATTGGGTTGACCCATAATCAATGCATAAACAGATAACAGAAAACTTACTTCAAATCTTCGGGAGTAATATCAAACTGAGTAATCTCTTCTCCATTTGATTTGTTCACATAGCTTACAGTAATTGTAGCACCCTTGCTTTTGATGGTGGCATCACTGGGCTTTGTGCTCTTCTTGAACTGTGTAATGAACTCTGGTACCTGATGCTCTACAATGGCTTCGGCAAAATCTTCTTCGGCTTGATTATCAGGCACATCAACCTGCTTGACGATGAACACAGTGTTTGACTTAGCGTCATAGGTGTACTTAGCGTCGGCATCATCATGCTCCTCCTGCATTGCTTTTGTGAGCTCATCAACAACTTCCTGGCTTGGAGTCTGAGTTGCTACAGTGTCGGCTAGACTATCAATTGAAGGCTTACTCGCACTCGATGTGCCATTGCCTGAGCAACTGGCTAATGTAATGGTAAAAATCGCTATAGCGAAGATTGAAAACTTTTTCATGTCTCAATTATTTAGTCATTAATTTTTATAGCAGTAACAAAACGGCAGTTCCCATTGAAGTCTTTATATAACTGAACATTACGCAAACCACTGGCCGCCAGCGTTTCGCTCACCTGCTGTCCCTTTGCACGATTGATTTCAAGATAAAGTCGCCCTCCTTTTTTCAAGGCTCGGCTCGCATAAGCCGCAATTGGGCGATAAAACCTCAGTGGATCATCATCTGGAACGAACAGAGCCTCATGTGGTTCATAGTCAAGCACGTTATGCTCCATTGATGCTTTTTCACTCTCGGTGATATATGGTGGATTGCTCACTATTATGTCCCAAGCTTCAAATGGTGGGCGGCAAGTCAGAATGTTCTCTTCTACAAAATGCACCCTCGTCTTCAGGTTTTTGGCATTCTGTTGTGCCACGGCCAATGCTCCCTTGCTGATGTCAGTTGCCGTGACTTGCGCAAATTTCAAGGCCCTTGCCAGTGAAATGGCAATACAGCCTGTACCCGTTCCTATATCAAGTACATGAAGATCATTGTCCTGGTTTTGGTCAATTATCATGTCTACTAACTGCTCGGTCTCAGGGCGAGGAATGAGCGTAGCTCGTGTTACCAAAAAACTATGCCCGTGAAAACGAGCCTCTCCCAGTATGTATTGCAGTGGCTCCTGAAGCTTGAGACGGGCAATAATATCGTTAAGCCTGTTATCAAAAAATTCGGGCAACTGTTCATTTTCGCGCATAACTATGTCAACCGGCTTCCACCGCAACACATCCTCAAAGATTATGCGAGTCATGCTCTCTACCTCACGCGCATCATAAATGACAGAAAGCTCGGAGCGAAGGCGAAATATTGCTTCTTTTGTTGTCATCATCAGTTATTTTTGAGTCTACGAAATTACTAAAAAGATGAATAATAATTACAAAAAAATGATGTAAAAATTGTTTTTAGCAATATTTTGTTTAACTTTGCAAAAATATCACAAGAAACATAAACAGAAAAAGCACAATAAGATGCAACTTCCAGTCAACACCTTTAATGACTTGCGCACACCTTTCTATTGCTATGACTTATCACTGCTGCGCTTAACGCTTAAAGTAATTAGAAATGAGATTACTGGTTTCCCTTTCATCGTCCATTATGCGGTAAAAGCCAATGCCAATCCTAGAATTCTCAAAGAGATTGTTGACATGGGAATGGGAGCCGACTTGGTGAGTGGCAATGAAATTTCAGCAGCGTTGAAAGCAGGTTTTTGTCCAAGCAAAATGGCTTATGCTGGAGTCGGGAAGACTGATTGGGAGATTGAATTGGGACTTGACAATGACATTTACTGCTTTAATGTAGAGAGTGTTCCCGAGATGGAGGTCATCAATGATATTGCAGCTCTGAAAGGGAAAACAGCAGGCATTGCCATCCGCGTGAATCCAAACATTGATGCTCACACTCACCGTTACATAACAACCGGCACAACTGAAAACAAGTTTGGAATCGACATCCCCGTCCTTGACTATGTGATTGACAAAGCTATCAGTTTACCAAACATCCACCTGAGAGGACTGCATTTCCACATAGGTTCACAAATAACAACAATGGAGCCATTCAAGCTGTTATGTGAAAAAGTAAACCAATTGCTTGACCATTACGAGAAGCGTGGCATACGTTTCGAAATGATTGACGTGGGTGGAGGTCTGGGAATTGACTACAACAATCCTGAAAAAAACAATATTGCACCTTTCAAAGATTTCTTCAATGTTTTCAAACGCGAACTGAAAATCCGTGAAGGGCAAAAAGTACACTTCGAACTTGGACGTTCAATAGTTGCTCAATGTGGTACTCTGATTTCAAGAGTTGTCTTTGTCAAGGAAAATTCTATCAAAAAGTTTGTCATTCTTGATGCTGGCATGACCGACCTCGTGCGACCGGCGCTATATGGCTCACACCACAAGATTGTGAACATTTCCTCTCAAGATAGCGTAATCGAAACCTACGATGTGGTCGGACCAATTTGTGAATCAAGCGACGTTTTCAGTCATAACGAAAAACTTCCCACTACCAAGCGCGGAGATTTCATCGCCATAATGTCGGCAGGAGCCTATGGTGAGTCAATGGCAAGCACTTATAACATGCGGTCCTTACCTGATAGTCTTTTTCTGGAATAATATCTGATACTACTTTATAACTTACCTAACACTGCTTGTTCACTCAATAGTTTCGACAAGGAAAGTGACCGGCCGGAAACCGTCGTTGCACGATAGCATGGCGCTATGGGGATTCTTCATCCAACCATCAAAAAAGTTGCCACCGCCTTCGGCAAGGTCTTTAACCCAGGGCAACAGAGTTTCCCAGGCACTGTCGCACATTCCTTCTGGTTGCTTGCAATCTTCTACAATGAATGTCCGTCCCACAGTCATATCGCAAGCGTGCTCGATGGGATTCTCATACTGTTCCATCAAGTCGCGGTAGCATGCCATTCTCATCACTGTTATCTTTATCTTCTTCATGACTTTGTTGTTTACTGCAAAGATATGGTTTTTCAAATTAAAATCGCAATTATTCAACAAAAAATTATAACTTTGCAACATGTCAAACAAGCATTTAATTATATTATTTGTCACTGCATCTCTATCATGCGGTATAGCTATGGCACAGAACCAGGACACCATAGCTTATTTTGACCCAAACGAGATGCTCGTAGTCGAAGACGACAGCATCGAGATTGCTCAGCAGGTAGCGTGGGCATCTGTTGCTGGTTTGTGGCAATATGACAAGCCCTACGTTCATGCCGATGGTAGCAGTCTGATTGGCAAGTTGGGAAAGCCCATTGCCAAGAGCAAGCTCAAGAAAAACCTGAACAAGGCATTCAAAATGCTAAAAATAAAGAATCGTTGGCACTCAATGGCCCTTACTTCTGACGGAAACTGGGAAATGCGAATCATTGGATTGCCACTGAAAGGAAGATACACCTACGATACTGACAAGCAGAGTCTCACACTCAAATGGAACGGCATCCCCCTGAAGTCACACGTACATCGTGACGGCAAGAAACTCTACGTTGCCTTTGACACCGACCGTCTGCTCATGATTCTTCATCTCATCAGTGGAATGAGCCACAATGAGACTCTTAAAGCCCTATCTTTCCTGAGCCAGAACTTTCGCAATGTTATGGTGGGCTTTGAAATGAAACTCCAGCAGTGACATTTTCACTGCATCGGTACCATATTAAGGATTGAATAATTCCTGCAAAGAAGATTATAAAAGTTTCCCTTTTTTATTTATCTTTGCAGTGTAATACCAAGATGGATATTACTATTGCAAGAAAATGAAGATTGTTCGTAGCCGATATTTGCCGCCTTCGCGTCACCATGTTGCCATTAACCTCTTTGGCGTATTCTTCGTGCATCCCGACGTGCGACTAAGCGAAAGGCTTATCAACCATGAACGCATTCACACAGCTCAGATGCGGGAACTTGCCTACCTGCCATTCTATCTCATCTACCTTATAGAATGGTTCATACGTCTTTTCCCAAAAGGCAATGCCTACTTGAGCATAGGCTTTGAACGAGAGGCTTACAAGCATGAGAGAGACTACGACTATCTCGAGCACCGCAAGCACTACGCTTGGGTGAAATACTTGAAAAAAAAGAATAAACCTATTAGATTTCATAGAAAGAAAAGACATGACAAAACAAGAAATAGAAACGCTAAAGGCTGAGTTCATCAGTCTGTTGAAATCAACAGGGCGAGAAGGTGTTGATGAACTCATCGAAATGCTTGACGAAGGCAAACTTCACTTCTTCAATGCTCCAGCTAGCGTCAACCATCATCTTAACAGTGACGGTGGATTGCTTTTGCACTCTCTCAACACTTGCAAAGCAGGACTGAAATTGCGAGAAATGGTTATCGAGATTAAACCCGAATTGGAAGGACAGCTCAACCGCGACAGCATAATTATTGCAACATTGCTACATGACATCTGCAAGGCCGACATCTATTCACCAACCGTTAAGAAACAGCGCGGAACCGATGGTATATGGCGCGATGTCAACACCTATGAAGTGAGTTACAGCAATTTTCCAATGGGACACGGTGAGAAATCGGCAATGCTTGCGCTCATGAGTGGGCTGGAAATCTATGACGATGAGTTACTTGCCATCCGTTGGCACATGACAGCCTGGAATTTGCCCATGCAAAGTTTAGAACTCAAACGATGCCTTAACACTGCACGTGACGAGCATCCTCTGTGCTCTCTTGTCCAACTTGCCGACGGCATAGCCGCCAATCTCATTGAAGGTGGAGGCGAAGAGTAATCCTCTTTTTTCGATCAAAATAAACAATCATACTTATGACACGTAGATTATTTCCATTATTACTGATGCTTGCCGTTGCTATCCTCTCGCAAGCACGCGACATTACACCGCAACGCACTCAGAAGGCAATAGACCGATTTGTTGACGACTCGCTGATGCGGCACGGATCTATAGGAGTAATAGTTACCGACATCAAGACTGGTAAAACACTTGGAAGCCGCAATGCCAACATGGCATGTATCACGGCTTCGACAATGAAGACTGTGACATCATCAGCCGCGTTGGAATTGCTGGGTGCCGATTTTACATTCAACACCCCTGTCTATCTTGATGGAGAGATTCATGGCAACACCCTAAGGGGAAACCTGGTTGTTGTGGGCGTTGGCGATCCCACCCTTGGTTCTGTCTACTTCAAGGAAAATCTCGATATCGTCAACGAGATAATAGACAAACTGCAAAAACAAGGCATAAATGACATTGAAGGTCGGGTGATTGTAGACAATTCACGCTACTACTATCCAGCCTACAACGGAGACTGGTGTGCCGATGACCTGGCTTGGGACTATGGCATGGGCGTGCATGCTCTCAACTATTGCGACAACCGCATGCGACTCGTCTTTGAGTGTAAGAACGGCAAAGTCGTGAATGAGCATTTTGAGCCTGATGTGCCTGGCGTACAAATCATCAACCGTATGCGCCCTGGCAATGTTGACAATGTGGTAGTTCTGCTCGAATATGCCAATCCTGCAATAGTACTCACAGGTACCGCCGCCGACACCACCTACTACTTTGACGTGGCAAATCCCACTCCTGATGCCATGCTGATTGACAGCTTAAGCCGAACCCTAAACAAGTCAGGAATCAGACTTGGAAACAGAACCATCCAATCAAGCGACCGACGTTGGCTACTCATGGAACATCGTTCTCCAGTGCTCACCGACATCATTACTTCGTTGCTGGAACGTAGCGACAACATGTTCACCGAAGCTTTACTGCGGGCAATTGCTCACAACAGCAACCGCGAACCAACCGACGCACAGGGAGTAGAAGTAATCGATAGCCTTTTCACTGCCCGTGGCATTGATGCTTCAGGAAAATTCCAATATGACGGCAGTGGCCTGGCACGCAACAACAAGGCACCAGTCCAATTCTTTGCCGACATGCTTACCTACATGAGCGACCGTCGGTTTGGGACAAAGCAACTGAGGCTTGTCGACCTCATGCCGCGAATCGGAGTTAACGCACGCATTGGAACTGTCATACCCGAGACTGCAATCAGTACTCACGTAGCAGTAAAATCAGGGTCAATGCGCGATGTTCAGTGCTACGTAGGCTACTATCCTGCCGATAAGCCAAGATACACTTGGGCAGTCCTTGTCAACAATTGGCACGGTAGCCGTCCAAACTTGAAGAACATGATTGACCGACTGCTCATCAACATCTTCGATCCAGAACATTAACCCCATGAGGAAAAGTGCCAAAAACTAATTTTTTGGCACTTTTTCTCTTTTTTTAAACAAATTATCGCCACATATAAAAGTTTTTTTATATGTTTGCAATTTGAATAATAATAAGAGGCTATGAATACAAACATCAATAACCTGCTCACTACAGCCTACGAACTTGAAGGACTGCTTCTGGTAATCCAACGCCACAAAGGCGACGTGCCTCAGGAAGTAATTGACCGCTTCAAGGAAAAAGCTGAAGTGATGGCACGCGAGGCAAAGCTTATTGAACGGCAACAAGCCGAAGAGCCGGTTCATTCGTCACAGCCAGTTCAGCAACCGCCAGCACTTGACGAAAAGCCTCAACCACCTGCAACTAAGGAGATATCTCAACCTCCATCTATAGAGCAAAGACCGATGTCTGAAGCCTCTACGCCTCCACCTTTCAAAAGCAAGCGAGATATAACTGCCGAGTTCAGCATCAACGACCGCTTCCTTTTCCAGCGAGAGCTATTTGATGATGATGCCGAGAAATTCAATGCCACTATCGCTAAAATGCAGGACATGCGTGACCTAGACCAGATTCAACGTTTCATGACCGATGTGTTGGAATGGAACACTGGAGACTATGTGGTTAAAGAATTTGTCAGATTAATAAGCAAAGCATTCAATCAAGATACTTAACTACTAGGGAATGGCTGGGAAACTATATATGGTACCCACTCCAGTGGGAAATCTTGAGGACATGACACCACGTGCCGTCAGAGTTCTGAAGGAGGTGTCGCTGATTCTTGCTGAAGACACTCGCACCAGCGCTGTGCTATTGAAGCACTACGAGATAGCCACTCCCATGCGAAGCCATCACAAGTTTAATGAACACGAGACGGTGAAAAACATCGTCGACAGGCTTCTTGCCGGTGACAACATTGCACTGATTACCGATGCAGGAACACCTGGAATCAGCGATCCAGGGTTCATGCTTTCTCGCGAATGCCGACGTAATGGTGTTGAAGTTGAAACATTGCCTGGACCTACGGCATTTGTGCCGGCATTGGTCAACTCTGGCTTGCCGTGCGAACGTTTCTGCTTCGAAGGTTTCCTGCCTGTAAAGAAGGGGCGAGTTACCCGACTGGCACAACTTGCACAAGAATCACGCACCATGATTTTCTACGAATCACCCATGCGACTTGTCAAGACTCTTGAGCAATTTGCCGAGACGTTTGGTGATGACCGGGAAGCTTCGGTCTGCCGCGAAATTTCGAAAATTCACGATACAACCCATAATGGGACCCTGAAAGAACTTGCCGACTATTTCAAATCTCAGGAGCCTCGAGGCGAAATTGTAATCATCGTCGCTGGGAAACCGGCTGAAACGGCAAAAAAAGTTGACAAGTATGCTAAATTCAAGAATAAATATAACGAACTAAACGAAGAATAAGGATGAGACTATTCAAGACCATAACCATTTGCCTGATTGCTGCTGTAGCAATGACGGCATGCCACTTCAACGACAACAACAGTGGTAAGGGAAACGCAAACTCCGACTCTTTGCTAAACGAAGAGAACACTCTCTTGCGCGACTCTCTGAATATGGCAAAAGACTATATGAACTCATTAAGTTCACTAGTCAATGAAGTAAGCGACGGACTCTCTGAAATCAAACAGCTGGAACAAATTATCTCAACTACCAACTTCGGAGAGGAAGCACCTAACAGACGTGAGCAACTACGTAACGACATTCTGTTGATAAAAAACTCCATACAGAACCGTATGAACCGGCTCAAAGACCTCGAGGAAAAACTTACAAGAGCCGAAGCTACCAACAGTTACAACGAGGAAAGCAAGACATCAATGCTCCAGACTATTGCTAACCTCAAGCAACAGCTCACCGACCAGCAGGCAATGATTAGCAACCTAACTTTGCAGCTTGACAATGCCAATACTAAAATCAAAAATCTGAACCAAACCGTCGATTCTCTGAAAGTGGTAAATACCAACGTCACCACCGAGAACGTAAAGGTTAAGCAAGAAACACAAAAGGCAAAAGAGGAAATCACAAAGATTTCAAACGAGATGAACGAATGTTTCTATGCCATCGGGTCTAAGAACGAGCTTAAGAACCACAAAATCATAGAGACCGGGTTCCTTAGGAAGACAAAGGTGATGCAAAGCAGCAATATAATGCAGTCCTATTTCACTAAAGCCGACAAGAGAACTCTAAACGAAATCAATCTGCACAGCAAGAAGGCAAAAGTACTCACCAATCATGACAAGCAGTCCTACTCTATTGATGACGTAGGAGGTGGAATGAAAGTTCTTAGGATTCACGACCAGATACGTTTCTGGCAATACACCAACTATCTTGTAGTACAAGTCGACTAACTACTTAGTGGCAATGAATATTGTCATCGCTATTGACAAGTTTAAAGGCAGTGCGACTCAAGAGCAACTGTCATGTACCATTGAGAATACCATCAGGCAGTGTGTTGATAATGCACACATCGCTGTTGTACCCATTGCTGATGGCGGTGACGGCACTCTGCATGCCATCCGCAACATTTTAGGCAATGAGGTAAAAAGTAAGAAAGTGAAGGTGAAAGCTCCGTTGACACAATTGCCGGGAGTTGATGCCGAATATCTGCTTGACAAATCAACAGAAACTGCATTTCTGGACCTTGCCACAGCCAGTGGCTTGGCGCTGGTGCCACATGACCTACGTGACGTAATGCGCGCCAGTACGGCAGGAACAGGAGTTGTAATAGCTCACGCTATCAACAACGGTGCTCGTCACATTGTAATGGGCCTTGGAGGAAGCGCTACCAACGATGGCGGTACCGGCATTCTCTGGGCACTTGGCACCCGCTTTCTCGACAAAAATGGATATAATCTGGAGCCTTGCGGTAAGAACCTTCAACGCATTCACACAGTCGACACCTCTCGCCTCAGCAAGGCTGTCAAGGCGACTTGCTTCACGCTGCTTACCGATGTTGACAATCCTCTCTATGGGCCAAACGGGGCTGCCTATATCTATGCTCCTCAAAAAGGGGCTTCACCCAAACAGGTCGTCGCATTAGACAAGGGGCTCCAGCAACTGGCCAGTTTCATGCCAGTCAATGTGCCTGAGATGAGTGGAGCCGGCGCGGCTGGGGGTGTTGCGGCAGGAATGATGGCTTGGCTTAATACCACTTTGAGATCAGGTATTGACACTATTCTTGAAATGGCTCATTTCGACGAAAAACTACGCGATGCCGACCTTGTTATAACAGGCGAAGGGAGAATTGACCGGCAAACTGTTATGGGAAAAGCACCGGCAGGTGTGCTTAAAGCTGCACAACGGCAGCACAAACCTGTGATTGCACTTTGTGGAAGTATTGATCAGGAAATCAACGTTCAGGAACTTGGCTTTGAGCAAGTCATACCCATAACTCCTCCCGACATGCCTCTTCATGAAGCCATGCAGACCTCTATTACTTTACAAAATCTCGCTTCAGCTATTACTAGCATTTTCACAAAATAATAAGATACTTCATAGAACAAAAATAGACCAAGGACAACTGGCATCCTTGGTCTATTTTATACTATATATTGGTCAACGACCTGATTTACTTGGCTTTCTTCTTGCTAGGCTGAACAGTATTGTTGTTTGCAGCCTTACCTTGCTGTTTGGCTGGAGCAGCTTGTTGCTTGCTTTGCTGTTTGCCTTGTTGCTTTGCTGGTTGAGCTTGTTGCTTGCTTTGCTGTTTGCCTTGTTGCCTTGCTGGCTGAGCGGTTTGCTGCTTGCCTTGTTGCTTTGCTGGCTGAGCGGCATGTTGCTTACCTTGTTGCTTTGCTGGCTGAGCGGCCTGCTGCTTACCTTGTTGTTTGGCAGGTTGTGCTGCTTGCCCCTTGACAGGATGTCCTTTCTTTGGAATCACAATATCCTTGCCAATCTGGATGTTGTCGTTCGAAAGGTTATTGGCTTTCTTTATCTCATCAATCGATACACCATATTGCGTTGCGAGACGGGTAAGGTTATCGCCTTCCTTAACTTTGTGATTTACTGGCTTAGCGGCTTCTTCACGCTTCTTGCGAGCCTCTTCTTCACGTTTTTTCTTAGCAGCTTCTTCCTGGCGTTTCTTCTTGGCAGCCTCTTCTTCCTGACGCTTCTTGGCTGCGGCGGCTTCCTGACGCTTCTTTGCGGCAGCTGCTTCCTGACGCTTTCTTGCAGCTTCCTCTTCACGCTTCTTGGCTGCGGCAGCTTCCTGCTGACGCCTCAGCTCATCGTTATTTTGCTGTTGTGCCTGATTATTGCGTGGTGGCACAGCTGGAGCACTCTGCTGAGTGGGAGTGTTGCGTGGTGGCACATCCCTGTGGTCGCCATCATAGTGTCCGCTGTAGTTGTTGGGATTTTGCTGATATGACGATGAGTTGCTGGCCACAGACTGATTTCTGTTTTCGTTATAGCTATTGCTATAGCCACTGTTGTAACCATTGTTGCCGCTATTATTGCTGCCTCCCATTACTGTTTCTGAACTATAGTTGCCTTTCCTTATAACCTTGAGGATTTGTCCTTTTTTAAGGTTAGTTGAAGACAGGTCATTAAGTTCCATCAAGTCATCATACTGCATTCCATATCGGTCGGCAATATCAATGAAATCCTCATCATCAGTCACCTCATGGAACACAATCTTACTGTTACCTGCATCAAAGACTTCGTCGTCAACAATCGACCTCACATCACCTGGCTGAACCACCTCACGAGGCTCAAACTGACGTTTGTGATAATTGGCAATCTTATCTTCAGCCATGATATAGCTGTATATTTGCTGAGATGGCAAAGCCAGCGAATAAGGCTGAGCATCGCCAGGTATCACGTCATTACGGTACTGTGGGTTAAGGATGCGAATTTCCTCGATGGGAATGTTCAGCACCTGAGAAATCTGGCTGAAGTAGACGCGCTTGTTAACTTGCACGGTGTCAATAACAAGAGGTTTCTTGGTAAGTGTCGGATTGATGTTGTGCTCACGATAATAAGTGAAAACATAATTGGCGGCAATGAAAGCCGGAACATATCCACGAGTCTCCTTGGGAAGGTAGTTATAGATTTCCCAGAAGTCAGGATGATCGGTTCCAGTACGGCGGATAGCCTTGTTGACATTGCCAGGACCGCAGTTATAGGCTGCAATGGCAAGCGACCAGTCATGGTAGGTATCGTAGAGCTTTTTGAAATATACGGCAGCCTTCTCACTCGAGCGGTAAGGGTCGCGGCGCTCGTCAATCACCGAATTTACCTGAAGGCCATTTCCCTTAGCTGTAGCTACCATGAACTGCCACAGACCACCGGCTCCTGCTGGCGACACGGCATTGGGGTTAAGTGCCGACTCAATGATTGGGATGTACTTGAGCTCAAGGGGCATCTGATGTCTTTCTAGAGCTTCCTCAAATATAGGCATGTAATAGGGGCACATTCCCAGCATCTGCGCAACGAGTGTGCGCCCACGCTTTACATATCTCTCAATGTAACTCTTTACAATCTGATTAAATGGCATCTCAATCACCGTTGGCAATTTCTTGAGTCGCCTGATATACTCGGCGTCACTGACTTCACCATAGTTGCGGTTCTCAATATTGCTAGGGTCGATAATAGCATAGTTTTTGAGATACCAGTTTTCCATCATCTCCTTGGTGTCGGTTTCAAAACTCGACGGGTAGACGATAGCATTGTCGGTAATCGACTCCTTCAGAGAAAGGATGTTCTTGGCGTTACCGGCAAAAACTGTTGCTAATAAAGATAATGTCGTGAATAAAAGTACTTTGTATTTCATAACTTAATATAATATTTTCTTGTCTTAATCATTTTCAAAAGTCAAACGAGCAACCCAAGCCAACCGAAGGCAGAAGCGAATGGTCATTGGAAATAACCGCTGGCCCCCAGCGCATCGACAGGTCGGGACTCACATCAAAATGCATCATCGAGGCATCGACATAGGCATCTATCACATTTAGCAGATAAACTGCAGCAATACCGATGATGCAGATGTCGCGATAACGCCGATAATAGTCCCTGTGGTTCTTGAGCGTACTCTTGAGCCACGTCTTGTCGAGGTCGCTCTCCTTGACTGTAGGGGGATAGAAGTCCATGTAGCTACGAGTGTTGGGATCGTTATCGCTAATGTCGCGATAAGCCTTGGAATAATCCTTGAGCATACGATTGTTCCATGTTGTACCATAGGTAAGTCCCACAAATGCCCCTATCACGATAGGCAGTTTCCAATAACGACGATTGTAAATCTGCCCAAGACCCGGACACAGAGCCGAGAGCCACATGGCCCTCATTGGGTCAGGATTGAATTTCGTGGCTGCCACAGCCTTGCCTGGTTCAGCAACTGTAGCTGTGAGCAATGCGGCACTGTCGGCAATCACAACGGTATCATTTGGCAAAAACCTAATGTCATCGTTGCGGTCCTGAGCTACCCCGCTAAACATAACGATAGCGCACAACAGCATGGCTACTGCACGCATATGGGTCGTTAATGTATGAGCGGTTCGTGTCATCTATCGTTCACCACACAGCAACTGTCGCATTCTTACTTTTGAAAAACGTGACAGACTGTGTGGTTATATATGCTATATATTATCTTTTAAACGGTCAAAGATAGTAATTATTCTGTCAAGTTCATCATCGCTGCCGAAGGCAAATGTTATTTTTCCTTTACCCTGAGCATCGCAACTCATCTTCACTGGCACCCCAAATGCCCTGGTGAGATGCTTGGTTAGAATGTCGAAATCGCTTGAACTGTGAGGCTTTTTAGCCTTATCGTCAGTGCGTTCACTATTTTTCAGACTTTCCTGATAGCTCTTCGCCAACTGCTCAACCTGTCGTACTGATAAACCTTTTTTAATGGTCTCATTATATAATTTTAACTGCACGGCAGGATTGTCAACCGACAGCAAAGCACGAGCATGACCCATATCAAGGCGCTTGTCACGAAGCCCCAGTTGTATCTCGGCAGGAAGCTTTAGAAGTCGCAGAAAATTGGCAATGGTAGTACGTTTTTTACCAATGCGCTCGCTCAGCCGTTCCTGAGTGAGATTATACTGGTCAATAAGCTTCCGCAACGTGAGGGCAATCTCAATGGCATTGAGGTCCTCACGCTGAATGTTCTCGATGAGTGCCATCTCAGTGAGTTCTGTGTCATTGGCCTCACGTATGTAGGCTGGCACAGTCTCTACCCCAGCCATTTTAGCGGCACGGTAGCGTCTTTCTCCTGAGATAATCTGATATTTATCATCTTCCAAGCGACGCAAAGTTAGAGGTTGGATGATACCAATCTCTTTAATAGAAGATGCAAGCTCCTTGAGTGACTCTTTGTCGAACGAGGAACGTGGCTGTTCGGGATTTGGCATGATTTGACTCACTGCAATATCGCTGATTGCCGATGAACCACTGGTCTGCAGGTCATCCATCGATATCAAAGAATCCAATCCACGTCCTAATGCGTTTCGCTTCATATACTAAGTTGTTACTTTTTCGTTGTTTAACACGAAGGAGCATAAGCCCCTAAAAAATGCTTTCAGCCTGCAAAGGTACAAAAAAAATCCCTAAAAACCAGCCCTTTCAACTTTATTAACAGCAACAACCACAAAACCAATGCGCCATATCTATAATGACGAACCCCACCCCATATTTGAGAGGAACACTCCTAACCATGATTTGGCATACTCTAGGCTTACTCCAAAGGAGAGCAATCAGCATTAATGCAATCTACTGTTTCTCGAGGAGCTCCTGGGCTAGTTGCATATGAGAGATGGCACCGCTGCTCTGCGGGTCATAAAGAGCTGCTGGGAGGCCATGACTTGGTGCCTCGCTCAATCGCGTGTTGCGTGGTATTACAGTTGTGAAGACAATGTCACCAAAGTGGCTCTTCAGTTCTTCATAGATTTGATTTGCAAGTCTCAGCCTTGAATCATACATCGTAATCAGGAACCCTTCAATATGAAGTCGAGTGTTTAGCTTCGACTTGATAATCCGTATGGTATTAAGCAGTTTGCTGATACCTTCAAGGGCGAAATACTCGGCCTGAACTGGAATTATCACGCTGTCGGCTGCCGACAGTGCGTTAACGGTTATTACGCCTAACGACGGGCTGCAATCAATGATAATAAAATCATATTTTTTATCTACCGAAGCGAGCATCTTGTGCATCACCTTCTCGCGGTTGGGCTTGTTGATGAGTTCAAGTTCGGCTCCCACCAAATCGATGCGTGAACCCAGCACGTCAAGCCCCTCAACACAAGAACTCATGATAGAGTCGTTGACAGGATAGTCGTCTACCAGACACTCATATACCGATGATTTCAGCTGCTTTGGATCAATACCCAACCCTGAAGTTGCATTTGCCTGTGGGTCAGCATCGATAAGCAGCACTTTTTTGTCACATAATGCCAGTGAAGCCGCCAAGTTAATTGAAGTGGTGGTCTTCCCCACTCCACCTTTCTGATTTGCAATAGCTATAATTTTTGTCATATTAGTTCAAAGTTAGGCACTCTGAATCCAGAGTGCATTTATTTTGCGCTTGATGGCAATAATGTTTCCAACAGTTATCAGAGCCATGATAATCACAGCCACAACAAGGGCAATGACTATGGTACCGCCATCGGTGCCAAGTGCCTTTAGAATTGGCAAATAATAGGTACGGGCCAGCAGCATGATGATTACTGCCAACACTAGCACGGCAGCATTGATTGCCACTACCATATTGATGTAGGTGCGCGAAACCTGCGCAGGTGAATATCCAAGCAATAGTAAGTCCTGCAACTTTTTAGTATTCTTCTGCAACAACAGATAGATACTGAGCATCAGCACGAAGAACGACAACAAGCTTATAATAATACCAATTACAACGACGATACTCACCACAAGGGTGAGGAAATACTGAGCCTTGCCTTGCTGCATTTTGTCGCCTGCTACCTGATATCCGTGTTCATTAAAATATTCCTGCATCTTAACGTCGCCTGGACTGTTAACCTCAACGATAAGGCGTGACGGATTGCGTTCAATGCCACTACCGAAGCGTTCGTTGCTCCACTTCATGAATTCTTGTGGAACAACAATCGTGTTCAAGCGATTAGAGAAACCGACAATGCGTCCTCTTAAAGTCTGAAAATTGCCATTGCCACGCAAAGTAAAATCCAAAGGCACTTTTGAGACAATGCCTTCACTCACCTGAGGAAGACCCTGACTTGCGGCAAAGCCGAAGTTGTAAAGCGACAGATAGTCGCGCGACATAATCACCGGCACCTCAGGCTTTGAAGGATCAAACTTCCAGTCGCGGTCGGCAACATCGATAAATTCTGTTGGGATTGACTCAAAGAACAGCATCGTACCCATTGCTCGACCTTGAGCTCCTCCAAACGATAGCGTGGCATAGAGACTATAGTCATTGCTCGAGAACTTGCCAACCTTGCGGCACCAGGGCTGAGCTTCGATATCGGCAATTGCCTCAGGCGAAAACTCGTTATTTGCCCCCAACAATGTACCCGCAGTAGAAACAGAACGGGTCAGGATAAGATAGTCCTTCTTGATAAAACTTTCCTCATCATTGAAAATGGGACGAACATCCTGATGGAACTGCACGGCAAGGATAACTATAGTGAGTCCTATTAGGCTGGCCAGTGAGAATCCCACTAGCTGAGCCGGGCTTATGTGTTTCTTAAGCAGTTTCCACATTAGACCCTTACTACTATTTTCATTTCTTTTGTTACTCATAGCCTAAACTCTTTGTCAACGTTAATCCTCACATTGTTACCTACCGACGTGGAGATAATTCCTGCACCTTGACGCTCTGCCTCGGCAATTACCATCTGAGCCACTATCTCGTTATTGGTATCGGCTAGATGACTCACGGGCTCATCAAGCAAGATAAAGTCGCAGGGCTGACACAATGTGCGAACAATAGCCACTCGCTGTTGCTGGCCAATGGAAAGTTTTGCTACTGGGCTGTTGACCTTTTCTCCCACACCAAGCTGCTCCATCATAGCCACAATTTCCTGAATAGTCTTATGGCCCGTGATACTGTTCTTAAGCAGTATGTTTTCCATCGCCGTAAGTTCAGGAAACAGACGCATTTCCTGTGCCAAATAGGCAATGTGGTGGGTCCTCACCTCACACCATTCTGCAACGCTCAACTGCTTGATGTCGCGGCCATCAAAGGCGAAAGTGCCACTGTAATCAGTACGGTAGCCGTAGATGTAACTGCACATCGACGATTTTCCCGTGCCGCTCTCAGCACTGATGAGATATCTCTTGCCTCGCTCAAAGGTGACGTCTCTCAGCCAGATATCGCTACCCGTGTCGGCACGTCCTGCAAACACCTTAGGCAAGGTATTGTGAAGTGTGATTGTGTTCATTGTTGCGCTAAACTCGTTTTATATTACCAGTGCTTATGCATGGATTCAATAAATAATTTGCAAAAATAACGATTTACTTTCAACAAATCGACATATTTAAGGAATTTTATAGATGACTTTTCAATCGTCAGATAACGGTTCTGGGTTATGGACACAAAAAAGGACAAAACCAACAAATTACCCAATACTGTAAATCTGTCAAACTGAGGGTCTTTTACATAAAAGAAATCCTCGGCTCACGCCGGGGATTGCTTAACTAATTAACCTTCTAATACCATTAACATAAACCTTAAACAATGAAAAAGAAATCGTCGTCACGACGTTAAACATTTCTTAACCTTAAAGTTAATTTCGTAGGCTGCAAATTTAATGCCATTCATCTTACAAAACACAACTTTTTTGCAATAAAAAATAGCAAAATGCAAATATTTAACATCTTTTAATAACAATCCCATTATTTTCCAATGGGAATCGTTTGACAACATGGTGGCAACCAACGCCACTTTTGTCAGTCTACTTTCATAAAAGCGAAATAGACTGCTGCAATGAGCAAGGCAAATGATACAAAATGATTCCAGTGAAGTTGTTCGTTGTTAAAGAAAAGGCGAACAAATACAGTGAATATCGTGAGAGTTATAACCTCCTGAAGAACCTTAAGCTGCATCAGCGAAAACGGGCCGCCATTTGCTTCATAGCCAATACGGTTGGCAGGAACCATCAACATATATTCAAAGAATGCTAAGCCCCAGGAGAATAAGATAACAAGAATCAATGGCCAATGGCTAGAAATACCCATCTGCTGCAATTTGAGGTGCCCATACCAGGCAAATGTCATTACTACATTGCTCAACAAGAGCAATGCCAATGTGGCAACTATAGTCCAATTCATATGTTTTGACAGTGACATTGTTTTTATGTTGATAAATGAGGCTTTTTCAGCCAAAAACGGCTGCAAAGTTAATACTTTTCCCTTGAATCACACATTTTGATAGTATTTTTTTTGAGTTGTATGATTTGAAGCACATGAAACGGGAAAAAATCACTAACTTTGCCGAAAATATCATTAGCGCAATGAAACGATATGTAATGACAATATTGCTGGCGATGCTTTTAATGGGCTTGAATGCTGGCACACACGAGATTATAAAGTTTCACATAACGAGCAGCGACAGGTATTATCCCGGCACTGAACGCGACGTAGAAGTCTATGTTCCTGATGCATACGACGGCATCAGGCCGGCATGCCTTTATGTTGGCCTCGACGGCATTCTGTGTAATGCTCCACACATAATGGACAGTCTGATTTCCGCTGGGAAGATGCCTGTTACCATTGGTGTTTTTATTCAACCAGGAGTAATCAAGGACAAGGATGGAAATGTGGTGCGTTACAACCGCAGCAATGAGTTTGATATGCCCACCGAGAAATTTGCCGCATTTATAGAGAATGAACTGCTGCCACGTGTAGAGCTATTGACTACTGCAAACGGATATCCTATCAAGATTTCACATCGTGGTACCGACGGAATGATATTCGGTCTGAGCAGCGGAGGCATAGCTGCTTTCTCAGCAGCATGGCATCGCCCCGATATGTTCAGCCGAGTTTTCAGTGGAGTAGGAACCTTTGTTGCAATGCGTGGCGGCAATGATCTGCAGGCGATAGTACGCAAGAGTGAGCCGCGCCCACTTCGCATCTTCCTTCAAGATGGAACTAATGATGTGTGGAACCCGCTATTTGGCCATTGGTACGAGGGCAACCGCATGCTTGCCTCGGCACTCGATTTCGCCGGTTACGATGCCCGCTACGACTGGAGCGATTGCTACCACGGTGTGAAGCGTGCCAACGAGATTTTCCCCGAGGTAATGGAATGGATGTGGCAAGGTTGGCCCGAGGCACCTAAGTGTGGCAAGACTCAAAACAACCTGCTCGACACCATTCTCGTGGCCGGCAGTGAGTGGAAAGAAGAAATGGGGACATTTACAGAACCATTAGAACCTTATGCCATTTATCCTAGCACAAAATTTGTGGTAAAGCCTCATTCTGGATCCAACTGTTTGTGGCAGTACACAATAGACGAAAACGGCAATGAGCAATATGGCCAGCCTTTCTATTGGCTCCACAACTATGACAATTCATTGCTCACAATAAGCGCGATGGATTTTGATGGTGCTGGTAACCTGTGGGTGGTGACTAATGCAGGAATCCAGATTTGTGATCAGAATGGACGTGTTCGTGGCTTCTTAATGCTGCCTAAAGGACTTGAGTCCACAAGCGCGAAATACTTAAAAGTAGTAAACGGTGAGGTGTGGATACAAAGTAACAAGGGGGTGAGATACACTCGCAAGTTTCATGTCACAGCGCCCTCTCCTGGCGTCACCCCCAAGAGTCAAGGGCAAGGATAAATCAATGCAGAATTAAAAGGAGATGCAGCAGCACAACAACAGTCCAGCGCAGCATGCTAAATTTGTCAAGCTGACCACCCAGCCAGTGGGGCGGTTGGTGACTGGTCTTGCTGTACCTGCGATGGTGAGTATGCTGGTGACGGGAATATACAACCTCGTTGATACATTCTTTGTGGGACTTATTAACACACAGAGTGTTGCTGCTTTAGGCATAGTGTTCTCTTACATGTCGATAGTGCAAAGCATCGCCTTCTTCTTTGGCCAAGGCGCTGGCAACTATATCTCGCGAATGCTTGGACACGAAGACACTCACAATGCAGGCGTTATGGCATCGGTAGGGCTTGTCTCTACATGGCTCACTGGAGCTGTGATTGCCATATTAGGGTTTGTATTTATGGAGTTGGCACTTCTACATGTATTTGGCTCTACTGAAACAATCTTGCCCTACGCATGCGACTATTTTACATTTATTCTTCTGGGCACGCCGTTCATCATGAGTTGTTTCACGCTCAACAACCTTATGCGCCATCAAGGAAATGCCATGCTTTCGATGCTCGGGATTATGACAGGTGCAGCTCTTAACGTTATTCTTGACCCCATTTTCATCTTTGGATTGGGACTTGGCGTGAAAGGTGCTGGAATGGCAACAGCACTCTCACAGGTAGTGAGCTTCACAATTATGCTCATGCTCTCGGGAAAGAGAGGAGGTGTCTCTATCAGGTTGTCTCAGTTTAAGCCATCACGTCAGCGTTATCGTGACATTGCAGCCGGAGGTCTGCCATCGCTGGCACGCCAATCGATGATGGGCATTGCTGCCCTGATTCTCAACCATGTAGCAGGCATCTATGGTGACTCGGCTATTGCCAGTTTCTCGGTAGTAAGTCGCATCACCATGCTTGCCAGCGCAGCGATGATTGGCTATGGACAGGGGTTCCAGCCAGTGTGTGGTTTCAACTATGGTGCAGGAAAATTTGACCGAGTGCGTGCCGCTTTCATTCACAGCTGTAAGGTTTCAACCATATACTGCACTGTGCTGGCTGTGGCAGGTTTCATCTTTGCCCGGCAACTGGTTTCTCTCTTTGTCGCAAGTGATCCCGAGGTGAGCCGCATAGGCACCGAAGTGCTTCGTTACCAATGTATGTCATTCCCTTTAACGGGGTTTGTGGTAATGGTAAACATGTATTTACAGAACATCCGCCGCACCGTTCCGGCAACT
>JAEEGL015376394.1_pt1 | contig 67490 bp, 57 predicted proteins | sample 9134231 | NCBI WGS metagenome assembly JAEEGL01 (sample SAMN16246548, study PRJNA631951) | gut metagenome | biome: gut microbiome; feature: rumen; material: fiber-attached | host: Bos | place: Iran: Karaj | collected 2018-10 | reverse complement strand
GGGAACCCAAATCAGCGAGACACGCGACAAAGCATTTTTTGTCGCGAGCGAAAGTGATTTGATATCCGAAGGATGAAAATCACGAAAGCTAAGCAGATCTGCGGATTCGAGCTGGCATTGCTGAAAGGCTGAATAGTTACAGAATATATTAGCATACAACGTACTCTTTATCAGCTATTGCTATCAAATCTCCAATCTTTATTTTTGTCAAAACATGAGGCGGAAGTATCTCTCCGTTAAGGTATGTTCGATTTGTGGAATTCAAATCCTCAATTGCAAAGCCTTCCTCTGTCTGTTCTATTTTTAGGTGAACGCGACTTACTGCCTTATCATCAATAACATAATCGGCACTTTTTTTGCTTTTTCCAATTATGCAGGGATATGTATTTGGAATTATTGTTTCCAGATTTTCCACATCAGTACTTTTTAATACAACACCTATTTGCAACACATTGCTCTTAAGCAATACGGTCTCCTCTGTTTCTTCTCCATATGTTTCTCCTGCTCCATATGTTTCTCCAACTCCATATGTTTCTCCCATCCTTTGATTATAGGAGTCTTTCTCACACTGTTCGCCATAATGCACCTCCTCTTCCTCTAACATGCATACCATGTCATCTGAGGTAACATATCTGTCACTTTTTTTGAAGAGCTTATCAAAGAAAAGGCTAATTATACTTCTGCTTTCCCTATCCTGTATTTTTTCCTGTGAACCACTCAGTATATTACGGTCTTCTGCTTCTCTAAATAAATAATCTTTGTCTTCATTTAACGTATTGTTATCCTTAATTCCACTTTCTGAAAACCAATATGTTTCGCCCGGTTCTTTTGAAGTCCCGGCTCCATGCTTTTTATTGCTATAAATGTATTCCACTATTTTATCAATAGTAATATCATCATTTAAATTTACGTACTGTTGCAGACCGTAAGCCATTATTACAGTTTCCCTGTCACTGTGATCTGCATTCTCTATTATGAAATTTGCAAACTTTCTAATGGATGTAACTTCTCCTTCCTGTCTATCAAAGTTACAGCAAAATTGGATTTTATTATCTGCCTTGTCAAAGAAGATATATTTAGGATCAATCATTATATGGTCTGCATCTATCATGTACTGAAACAATTGTTCTTTTAATCTTTTTATTTCAGCCACTATCTTTTCAATTATCTCTAAAGATATTTTTTCAGTTTCTACCCTGCTCTCCAGACTTACTTTTCCTGAAATATCATAATAAACAAAAATCTCATTGTTTATTTCTCTTACCGACATGGGACATATCATATCCACTTTATTATGCTCTAGCATTTTTAATTCATAACCGTCCGAATCCCCTCCTATTTTTACCACCAGATATTTATTATTTATATCTTCTCTAAAGTCAACAATCATTTCTACCCTCCACAAATCAATTTCAAAACATACATATACTCGATTCTGAATCTGTTTTCAGCCTCTGTTGTCTGAATGATGCTACCGTTTCCAAACATATCTCCAAACATCTTTAGTTGCTTATTTTTACTTGCAATATACTGAACTTTTGTATTTCCTTTCACATTACTTTTCTTATCGATTTTCTCTGTTTTATTTTTGTACATAATTGTAATTACATTTTGTCCCTGTCCTTCCGGCATTTCTTCCTTATAAGACAAACTTAATGCTCTGCTGTATGCTGCCGCCTGCAGCTTTGTTGCATCGTGAATATAAAATCCCCAAAATATAATTAATGCCACAGTTAAAAGTATTACGGGGAAAATAATTGCCATCTCAACCGTCTGACTACCCTTATATCTCTTCATTTACTTTTCTCCATTTACAGTTAGTCCTTTATATTTCTGCATTTATATTTCTTCATTTATATTTCTGCATTTATATTTCCCCAAACATTGTAACAAAGACAACCGCAAGCATCAGAAACGGTGCGAAGGGCATTTCATATTTTTTGCTCACTTTCTTTGAAACCAACATTATCAGTGATGCAACAGCACAAATAATAAGCGAAATCATCAACACCCCGATTATCTTTTCCGCTCCCAGTATTATTCCTAAATTAATTACCATCAAACCATCTCCCTTCCCTATCGCTTCCCTCGAAATCACAGAAATTATAACAAGAATTATCCCGGGTATGACTGAATACATAACCGCCGGAACGGTTCTTTCCATATATAAACAATATAAAACTCCTACAAAACAAAAAACTCCAAGCCACTCCCAATATATTGTTTTTGTTTTAATATCCGTGATTGTGCAGATTAATACAAAACAAAATGCAATAATAAATTCCGTCATTTTTCCCCCCTTATCTCTTCAAATTATTCTACTTTCAGCTGCAATCTTTACACGGAGTTCTGTCCCCAACCTGGGATATATCCACTTCAATAACATTTCTTGTAATACCCGGGCACCCTAAATCTGTATGATAGGATGTTCCATACTCCGCGTAATATACCTGCTGATTGTATGCCGGCTCTGTCTTACAGCATTTTGGACAGCTGTAATATTTTCCACCGGATAAATTTCTTTTCTCTCCTATATTTTGGAAAGAGCATTCGGAAATGGATATTGATATATGGGAACAGTCCTTTCTTTTGTGATATACTTTTCCACTTTTTGTAATGTACACTTTATTTGCATCATTACAGATGCTTTGTCCGTTCCATACCTTGATAAATGCTCTTTTCTCTGCACTAATGATGCCTCCTGAATAAGGCACAAAAGGTATTTTTATTTTGTATCTTGCAACAACAGTAAGTTGCCCGCTTTTTTGCTCATATTCGGATTTTGAAAAATCCAAATCACTTACGGTTTGATCAAATAATACTCCCGGATTATTATTTCGCATCTTCGTTTTAAACTGTTGTTTAATGTACACGTCAAGTGCTCTATCCTGCAAATAATCTTTTGCCTTAACATAACTCTCATCATCTTTATCAATACCGTATTTATCAAACAGCTCATCTATCTTTCCGCCGATGTCTGTATATTTACTGTTCATTATCGTTTTTGAAATCTGTTCTGTAAAATAGATATTTTGTGCAGTATCCTTAGCAACATTGTCAAGTGCCATCTGTACGCTCTGCTGCCTGTATATGACAATCATCAACCCGAGCATTGCTAATGCTCCAAAAAGAAAAGCAGCTGTGACAATTGTTGCTTCCAATGTAAAACTCGCCCTAACGTAATGTGGGGTGAATGAAAATGCCCTTTTCCTGAAATTATTATTTCTATTTAAAACAATATATTTAATTTTTCTGTATTTATTTTTTATATACTTATCAAAAATTGCCTTAGTACTTGGAGAGAGCACAACTTTATTTTTTTGATTTTTATTGGAAAAGGACACTTTCATTCACCCCACCTTCTATTATCTGCTGATATATGAATACTTTGTATTTACAGTCACGCTGTAACCATCTTCCTGCGTCCCGGTAACATTTTTTACCAACGGCAGTTTTAAAAACACGTTATTTAAGCAGTAATTGTATCTTACCTCTATATTATTTACACAATCGGCCATCTTAAAATCTGAATTATATTTCTTTGTCATATTTGCCTGCATCAGATCCATAGCTCTGTAATCCAGTTTTTGTTTTCCTTCAATCATGAGTAATATATCCAGATATATTTCATAACTAATTTTGAAATCAGCTATTTTTTTATCGCCTGACTCTGTTCCTACAGAATTCTCACATTCTTTTGAAATGGAGTTTCCCATTCCCCACAGACTCGTCTTCCAGTCTTTTGAACTTTTTATCAGTTCCAAAGAATTACCTTTTAGCAGTTCTCTGACTTCCCAAACTGACTCCGATAATGCCCACGCTTCAATTAACAGCACTTTTATAGCGGGCTGAAGTTCCGGAAGTCCTATCACAATACTTATTAATAATGCAGCCTCTTCACACTCCGATATCTTTGAAGAATCATTCAGTATGCAGATATTATTGATGACCTGACGTATAGCAACAAGTTTTGTAACTGTGGCAGACAGATTATTTTTGTCCGTATCTTTACCGTTAATAATGTATTCCATCTCATACAAAAGAGCTGTATCTTTCTTTACATCGGACTTTGTATAGCAATTAAAATTATTGTTAATGTATGCTACAAATAATCCTTTATTAATCAGATTATCAAGTGTGTGTATTTTTGATAAGTTACTCGTTTCTTTTGAGGGTAAGCATTTAGTATCTACCGCACTTTTTGATAAATCATCTGCATTTTCAATTACCAGCCCCAATACCCCGTCTTGAACAAGTTTCTTCGAAGTTTCATACAACTCTTTGAGATTATTCTTTTGATTTTCATCGATACTATCCTTATTCACAATAAGCCCGTCAATCAATACATCTGTGTCGGCAAGCCTGCAATTTAGAGGATTCAGTATACTTTTTCTGATTTCTTCCAAATCAGGTTTATTCCCTTTCTCCAAAGAATTAAGATAATTATCAAGTTCAACCATTTCATTTTCTTCAAGCAACCTGATATTCTCCCTAATTTCCGTTATTAAAATGCTGTTTGTGTCCCAGTTGTCTGATAGACTCTTTCTTATATTCTCATCAAGTTTCTCATAAACCTGCTTTCTTTTCGTTTCATAATTATTTCCTGCCTTTTCGATATCCCCGATATTTTTTTTCATCTCTCCGATATATTTTGACAGTTTCTCCTTTTCTTTTTTTATTTTACTTATTCCATTTTCTGTAAAACCGTCTTTTTCCTTCTCAAGCAGCTTTTCTATCTGCTCTGCAACCCTTATACCATCGCCTTTCCTGTTGACTATCCTTCGAATCTGTTTATCTGTATTTTTAGCAGATTCTGATAATTCTTCTATCAGCTTTGAATTTTCTTTGGAAAACATTTTCCCTGCATCAATTTTTTTGTCTCCCGCTTCTTCCTCATTTTCCCTGTACTTATTCAGACATTCAATTATATACTCTGCTCCTTTTTCAACCACTTCATATTTCTCATATTCAGTAATCTGCCGTATAAAAGCATCTGCTCCGCCTCCTGTCACCGAGTTGTCTCCGGTAGTACTGACATCTTCCAAAACTATTGCACTGTCTGAATTATTCAGTTCGGCAAAGGATCTTAGAGATTGCGATATGTTTTTGTCCCATACCGCCAAGGCTCCGTATTCATCAAACAGTTCTCTGGCATAGCCTGCCATTTCCGACTCTGTAGCCATGTATGACATACTCTTTGCTCTCGAATAAGAAACGTAAACTTTTGAAGATTCAGCAACCGTGCATAATAATGCTATTATCAGTGTAAAAGTCAAACTGAAAAAGACCGTGATACTCCCTTTTTCTTTTTTCATCGCTAAAATGATCCTACCTGTGATTTGATTGTTATAAATATTGTTTTCACAACTCCGTTTATCTCTGTCTTAAATACTGAAGCTATTCCGATAAGAACTACAATAATTAGAATAACCTCCACAACACCCATTCCCTCTTCTCCATGAATGAGTTTATTTTTTATTTTCCCTAAACTGTTTTTGATATTGTTTTGGGTGTTATTTTTAATACTCTGTGGTATTTCGTTTTTTTCTCCACTTGTTTTATTTCCAAATATTTTTCTTATTGTCTGCATATTAAATACCTCCTGCTTCTTAGTTATTTTTCGCACATCCGCCTTTTTACACTATGGGTGTCATCTTTTGCTCAGCGGGTAAGTTGCTTTTCTGTGTCATCTTTTGCTCAGCGGATAAGTTCTGTTATATCTGTCCATCTATATATTTCCGTTTACCGATAAAAACGCCGGAACAATAATCAAAACTATACTGAGAATAAGATGAACAATCATCGGTGCCAACAGCTTTGTTCCTGCCGCTTCTCCCAGTTTCAGTGCATTACCCTTTTTCTCACTCAACGCTCTTTCCAGTTCTTCCTCCAGACTCTTACAAATATCTTCACTCCCCCTCCTGATATTCTGGTTAATAATGTTTGAAAACCTGACATAACTGTGAATTGCACAGTTCTTTCCAAATTGTTCCAGGGCGGCATATTCCGAGACACCTCCCCTGATTTTATACAGTGTATTCTTCATCTCCCTATATGCGTATCTGTCACTTTTCTCACTGTTCATTCTCAAAATTAACTCCCAGGTATGCTGAAATGACATCCCCGCTTTCAGAAGAAGCATTGTATTACTGACAATTTCCGGATAGTCTGCAGCCATCTCTTCATTTCTTTTACAAATGTCGCGATCAAGATCTCTGTCTTTCAAAATGAATACCGCTATCCCCACAAAGAATCCCAGTATCAAAAACAGAATTCCCACATCACTCTTCTTTTCGTAATACGTAATATCCTTTCCATTATATTTTTTCGGAAGTCCGATTTTGGTTTTCGTTTTTCCCTCACTGTCTATTACTTTTTGCACATAATAACCTAAATTACTGTTGTCGGACTTAGGAAATACTTTCAGATAATAATTCACCTCTTTTGTATACTGTTTGAAACTTAAAGTCGCCTTTATCTCAACATCTGCTCCGGATTTTGGCACTTCTTCTCCAATCATTCCCCTTTCATCTATCACATCCGTATCACTCAACTCCCAACCTACTGTTACATTACTCTCCGGAATTGACTCACACAAATTCAGATTACAATCAATATGGCTACAGGATTCATTATCAGCAAGCATTATTTTCTCTAATTTTTCCGCGGCTCCATCGAGCCTTTTTTGTGCTTCCGATTCAGTGTATTCTCTGGGCATTATTTCAATGGAAAAAGTTTCCCTCTCACCTTCTATGAAAGCGTCGATATCCATATTATTTTCAAGCAGTTCCTCCCTGTAAACTTCACTTATTGCCTTATTGTCTTTTATGTATTTAATCTTTATGACTGTCGACAGTGCTGATGACACAACTATCACAAATATAACTATGGCAATCTTGTCCACAACATATAAATATGTCTCGAACTCGGCCTTTTCTTTAGCATGTATTTCGCTGATTCGTTTTTTCACCCTGTCCATGTTGTGGCGTACCGGCTTTTTAAAAACATAATCTGCCACAAACATCGCAGTCCCGTAAAACAACCACAATCTGTTATCACTCTTGCATTTATCCCGGTCCTCTCTCCTGTAAAAAAAAGTTGTCACACATATCAACAGTAAGATGCAGTCCCAAACTATATATCCCCACATATCTACCTCTTTATATTTTCTATTTTTTCATCTGCCTGCTTTTTCAACTTCCACCCCGCTCCCTCTTTTTCTCTGTCCCTTCTCCTTCATTTTCACTTTTGTCAGTTCTCCTGCATTTCCTCCATATCCCTTCTCCCGCATTTTCACTTTTGTCAGTTCTCCTGCATTTCCTCCATATCCATCCTCCTATATTTTCACTTTTGTCAGTTTCAGTGAAATGAAGACAGTTACCAGATAAACTGCGAGACACACTGTCATTACAATTCTTCCAATGAAAGTCTCATACATCACATCCATCATCCCACCTCCGGTTAATCCTACATACGCAAGGACTGCCAAGGGTGCTATATCCATAATGTAGGCTTCCAGTTTTTTCTCACCGATAATGTGTGAAATCTCTTCTTCCACTTCAAAACTCTGACTGATTGTCCCTGAAACCATACTAATTACTGCCACCAGGTTTTCTCCTGTTCTTTTTGCATTTATAAATATCTGTCCAAACATGTTCAAATCATCTATTCCGCTTCTGCGCCCCAAATCCACGAAAGTGTTTTCTATGGGAATATTGAGTTCCGTCTTTTTTACTATTAATGACAGTTCTTTGCATATCACACTTTCTCTGCCATGTAGTATCGCCATTTCCTTGTAGCACTCTCTTATACTGTTCTCAACTGAATAACCCACCGACAGCAAATCGGATATTGAATTTAATGCATCACGAAACTGAAACCTGAGTTCTCGCTTTCTTCTGTCTGTTTTTAGTTTTCTCTTCCACTTGATAAACATCACCACAAATGGAATCATCAAAAGTCCAAACAGTATATTCCCGTAAAACAGCTTGCCTGCGATTGCTGCTAACAGTACAAACTGTCCGACCATCACCATATACTCCCGCATTGAAAACGTATATTTATCATAATCCATCTGCACTACATCCTCTCAAGTTTACTTCTTCTGATAAGTTTATTACCTGTCGCTTCAAGACTCCCTCCAACTCCTTTTTTTCTGACAAACAGGGAATTCATGCTAATTTCTCCATTAACAAAACTGCCAACCTCACATATTTCAACAACACCTCTGCTTCCGTCCCTGAATCTTCCCAGATGAACAATAATATCCACTGCCGAACTAATCTGTCCCATAATTGCTTCGAGCGGCATATTGGTTCCCATCAGACACATAACTCCCAGTCTTGAAATCATATCTGCAGCAGAGTTGGCATGGGCGCTGGACAAGCTCCCTTCATGCCTTGGATTCGCATCTTCCCAACAGAGGAAGAAGGCTTTATATAACAGCCTTTGAATATCACAAATCTATTTCTAATCGTATAAATCCCAACAAAAAAGTTCCTGTAACAGTCAATTGTTATCTAAGGACAGATTAAGGAGGGATAGATATGATTAATGGAACATCAGCTTTAAAATATGACAATTTAATACAATCTAACATTCATAACGCTTCTTTTTCTGAGTGGACACCTGAACAGTATTTAGAAATAGTTGATAAACTTCAAACCTATGGATGTCAGATCATTAAGACTAGACGAGAATACACTTTACTAAAAGAAAAAATGGTGTCAGGAAACTTTACCGAAGTTTCAAACTTCGGTAAAGCTCCAAACACCTCAACACCTTTAAATATCGGGATTAACAGCAGTGGTGTCAATTCACCTATATGCCACGCAGATACCTTAAATGACACCACTATAAAAAAGGTTTATAGCAAACCTTTTCTAGCCCCTCTTGATATTCAAAAGAGTGGTAGCATTGCCGATGTTATTCCATCATTTAAGGTTATACAGTCTGACAGTATGTGTTTAAATATAGGTTTTGACACTGAATTTCAAGACTATAGAAATATTCCTAGCAAAAATAGACGTGTTCTTTCACTTCAAATGACTGTAGCTATCGGGGAAACATTAATAAGGTATTTTTTCTTGGTCAACCCAGACTACCAAGAAGTAACTTCTGACGGTGGTTTAATTCCACTTAAATATTGTCTAGCAGACATTTTATATGATTTAAAAAATTGTTACTTTAATGAATTTCCTCTCATTTTAAAAAAAGACATTGTTTATAAAAACTGTAACTCTAAGAATAATAAGTCTTTTAAAGTAATTGATTACAAGGCAATGAAAGACAGTATGATTCCAATCACCCTTATCTGCCATACCGGTAAGGCTGACATTTCTGTTTTTAGAAGATCTAAATATGATGTCGATATACTTCGTAAACTAGGAGAAATCCAAGGCGGTTGGATGACTACTGAAAATGTAAAGTTAAAAGCTGAAAATGATAAAAATTACAACTACTACTGGCTTGTTAACCTATCCGTGCGTGACACGCTCGGGTTGACACCTGCCGATAACAAATCACTTAAAGCTCTTGGAAAAGTAATTCATAAACCCAAAATCGAATTACCACCCAATGTAATAGAGAATATGGCTTATTTTGCTGTAACCAATCCAATTGAATATTACAAATACGCTATGAATGATGCTGATATCGTAGTTTCTTTTTGTTCAGAGTTATTCCAGTGCAATCATTCAATTCCGATGACTTTATCAAGTGCAGCCGCTTCCTCTATGTACGGAAGTATTAAAGAGTATTTTGGAGTTAGTAAAAAAGCAGATTATGACAGAATATATAGAGGTTTAGAAATGTTAGATGAAGGTATTATTCCATCAAAAGATGAATGTATGAAATTTTTAAAAGCAACACGTTACGTACCGATTAGAGATAATCCAGATGCCAAACTTGTTTCAGAGTATTTTGAAGAAGCATACACAGGCGGTTTTAATGCATCTTTCTATATCGGATGGATTGAAGAACAAACAACTGATTTTGATTTACAAAACGCTTATCCTACTGCTATGGCAAACATTATAGACATTGACTGGTCTAAAAATGTTAGAGATTTTCCACGCAATTATGAACTTACATGGCAAGATTTAACAAATCCTCTTATTCCTGCTGTAGCCGTTGGAGATTTTGATTTTCCCGATGATTGTTACTGCCCTAATATACCAGTTCCGGTAAAAGGCGGAATGAAAATATATCCTAAGCACGCTAAACATGTTTATATGTCTGGACCCGATATGTACCTCGCCCTAAAGCTCGGAGCTAGAATCAAAATATTTAGAGGTTTTACATGTCAGATGCTTACAAAAGACGGAAGACCTTCTCAATGTTTAGCCTACGCTGTTACTAATCTAGTTCAGGACAGAATGAAAGCCAAGGAAATATATAAAGACAATCCTTTAGTTGAAAAGAGTTTAAAAACCATGGTTAATTCCTGCTATGGCAAAACCGCTCAAAATGTAAGTCCCAAAACTCGATACAACGCTAAAATTATGGGACGTGTGGATTCTGAACCCTCTACGGTTACAAGCCCTTATCACGCAACATACACCACTGCTTTAGTAAGATGTATGCTAATTGCTTGTATAAATCAACTTCATGATTTAGGTTATCATGTTTACTCTGTCACAACAGATGGTTTTATTACAGATGCACCTACAGATGTTGTTAGAAATCTTGATGCTTATGGTTTTGCGGCTATATTCCAAAATGGTCGCTTTATTCTTAATCAGACTAAAGAAGATTGTGAAGCTAATCAAGTATGGGAGCCTAAACATTTCAACGATACCTTTTTAAATATTACTACAAGAGGAAATGTTGCAGTAAACGACAAAGGCGTTTTAGCTCACAATTCATATTCTACAGGAGAAATCAAAGACAGTCGTGCTGATAGAGATGCTTATATTATTGCAGTTCTTTCAAGAGAAGGTAAGTTAAAGTGTTCTACCAAAGTGTGGACAGAGTTTTCAGAAATTGTCGAGAGAAAACACGATTTTCACGTTACCGAAACTATCCGTCAACTTTCTATGAACTTTGATTACAAAAGGTGCCCTATTGTAGAAACTGCTAAAGATACACCAGTTCACTATGACAGTGTTGATAATCAATTTCATGTTGATACTACTATTGCTGAATTTGATACCAGACCTTTTAACGATATTGAAGAGTTTCTCAATTATCGAAACACAATGCACAACGAAGATTGTGTTAAAGTTACCGCTGACCTTAATAGAGTAAAGATTAAATCTACTGTCAAGGTTAATGGTTATATTGGTAAAGATTTAGATAGAAAGATTCTCTTATCAATTCTAATGGGATATAGATCAGGGATATATCAAATCCCCGCACTAGACGGTTTGAAACAGTCAGACGTAGTTGCCACTGTTAATAGTTGGGGAATTTCTAATATCAGCATCAATGATTGGAAAAACTGCTCCCGTTCAAAGCGACAAGACAATATGCTACCTCGAGAACTTGTTGAAGATACCCTTAACAAGATTCTCTCCCAATATACGTAACGGTCGCTTTACATAGCCATCTTTCCAAGATTGCTATGTATGGTTTTCAGTCAGGTTACTTCGAGAAAAGAAAAACTGTTGCCAGACAAGGCAACAACTTTTCTTCCACTCTCAGTAGCCTTCCTTTAAACCAGCTTTGCTCTCACATGCAATTCATCGTCAAAGAATTTTTCCCCAAAGAGAAACACTTTGACAATTTCATTGCATATCTCCGCAAAGCATTTAACTAACAACTCAAATATGCTTTTAAAAGCGCAAAATCATATAAGAGTTGTTAGGCAAGTTTCGCATTGTGGCAAGCCACAACGCACCGGTTACAGCCTTTGGGCTGTTCCCTAAACTTGCCAGTGGGGCTTTGCCCCCTTGGATCCCCTAGCAAGGTTTCCCCAACCTTTGCATTCCTGGGCACATAAATTGTCTTCATATATTGCAAACAGTTCACTGGACTATTTGCAATATATTCATTCAATTTATTAGAAGGCTCTCGCCCTCTGCACACCTAGGCAAAGGTTTCACCCTTGCAACCTGACACACAGTAACCAAGCACTTTAGAAAGGAGTTTTACAGATGAAAAAGAAAGTAAATAGAAAAAGAAACAAAGCAGTTACTATTCGAATGAGCCCTGACGAATTAAAACTTCTTCAACAAAAAGTTGATGAGTCAGGACTTACTCAACAGACATTTATAATAAACGCCATCAAAGGTGCTACTATATCTTCTTCAGCTGATATACAAATTCAAAAAGATATTAGTAAAACTTTTGCAGATTTAGTTCGACAACTTAGAGGTTTAGCAACAAATGTAAATCAAATGGCTCACATAGCTAACGGTCAAGGTATGATTCCGTCGCTGAATAAATTAAGCAATACATCGAATGAGATTAATCAGTTCAGAAAGGAGAGTGAAGAAATATGGCAGTTAATAAGGTCGTTAATAAATCAACAAAATCGCATGGGGCAATGAGAAACGTAATAGAATACGTTCTTCAGGATAAAAAAATCAAAGAAGGTTATGTAGACATCATCGGTCCTTATGTTCCAAACACTATCACTTGGCAGGGTGTTTATACTGAATTTCTTGCAGAAAAAAAGTTATGGAACAAAGACTCTGGAAGAATGTATACACATAATATTATTAGTTTCCATAAAGATGAAGATGTTTCTCCAAAGCAGTGTCTTGAAATAGGGCGCCAATTTGTCGACAGATTTTTCCCCAATCATCAAAGTCTAATTGGCGTTCATCAAGACAAAGATCATCTTCACATTCATATAGTTACCAACTCTGTATCTTTTATCGATGGAAAGAAGCTGCATCAAACTAAAAAAGACTTAGAACTTCAAAAACAATTCACTAATAATCTATGTAAAAAGTTAGGCTTATCTGTTACAGAAAAGGGAAAACACTTTGATGGTTCTCTCATTGAAGAGGGTGAGGTTGTAGCTTGGAATAAGGATAAATACAACCTTCTTCGTAACGAATCGAAAAAAAGCTATGTTGCAGATTGTGCAATTGCTGTGCTTGAATCAAAAGAAAATTGCTGTAGCAAAGAAGATTTTATTTCTAATATGCTACAGCATGGATGGCAGACTATATGGACAGACAAAAAGAAGCATATTACATTTATTAACCAAAACGGTGAAAAGGTACGCGATAGTAATCTATCCAAATCCTTCTCACTAAATATAAATAAGGAGGTACTTAATCATGAATTTGAAAGACAGAATGAATACAGAAACAGCTCAAGCAACGAACTTAATAAATACTACGCCGAAGTTGAATCAATTATTTCAGGAGAAGGAATTGATAAAGAATCAATCCGAGGCAATCAATCTTCTGAAGACAGAGATACAGACTCTTTCCTCAGAGAAATCAAAACTAGCATTAACGATAACAGAGTTAAAAACAGAATTGTTAGAGACTCAGAAAATAAATCAATCATTAACAAAAAGCAACAACGACTTAAGAGAAGAGAATGGTCTATTGACGAAGAAAGAACAGGAAGAATTAGAAGATGAAAACACTAGACTAAAAAGCTTAAATACCACTCTCAAAAAGTTGGTCAATAATTCTTCTGTGGAAGTAGTTAATAAAGCCCTCAAAGATAGAGATATAGCCAGAAATGAATTATCTGAATATAAGAAAAATTCCAAAAAAGAAATACGCAAAATCAATAATCAAAAACACTTAGCAGAAACTGAGATAATTAAAGTTATGAACTTACTCGAGCGTAAGTCACGTCTTCATTGGCGTTTCCTTACTTTTATCTTAATCTGCATTTGTGTTAAAAGTAAGCCGTTTTTGAATGACATAAAAGAATCCTTTATTGAGATTCAAAAGTCTCTGGCTTCAATATGGACTGTGTATTTCAAATGGTTATCTCATCCATCTTATCTTACTCTAAGCGATGGATTCAAACCCTTTACTGGATATATAATTTGGATTGCAAGGGTAATGGCTGTAATTCTTGCAATAATACTTGTGTTGTTCATATTAAGAAAATTTCTTAATATATGCATCTTCTACAAAAGGCGTTGGTGTACTTTATCGCTAAAAGTATTTGTCATCTCGTTGACTGTTCTACTTATCTTTGGAGACAAAATAAAGTCATTATTGCCATCTAATCTGTTACTAATATTTTTAGCAATACAATTACTGTACTTAGGTATTTTAAAATATATGGATGGTTATTATGAAAATCGCCGACGCTTTGATGAATGGGAACATATTCAAAACATATAATAATCACTACAACCTCAGAGTTTTGTTCTCTGAGGTTGTCATTATTAATCCAATATTCCATTATCTTTCAAATAAGTTGCTAAATAATCTCTGTCGGTTCTCAACTTAAGCAGTTCTTCTTTCTTCTTTTCGGTAGTCATTAACCCAAGATGAATTCGTTCATCTGGTAAATGATTTAAAATCTTAAGATATCCATCAACAATACGTTCCTGTTCTACATATTCGTTTTCAAAATATACAATATTAGATTTTACTTTAAGAACTATTGCTAATCCGTTCTTTTTGGGATACACGTCATATAATTCACTTCCATCAGAATCAAAATCCACATCCAATTCTTCGGTTGCAATTTTACACAATTCTTCAATAACCGAACTTCTAAATCCTCTACAGGAATAAATTTTTTTTAAAGTTTCTCCATGCTTATTGGCAAACTTTTCATCAATTATAATTTCAACATATTTACCATCTATTAGTTTAGGTTCTAACATAAATACCTCTGCATTTAAGTTTATATTTTCACTCTATACTACACCATTATAAATTACTGTTTTCCTCGATTCAAACGCCTACTTTGTAATTTCTTCCATATTGATCTACATGCAGAACACCATTCTTCTGGTACACCAAGTCTTTCAATTAACAACCTTTGATCAACTATGTTCAAAGCAGACTCTATATCTTCACCATTTCTAATAGTATTATCCACAATATGTAATAGCTCTGTCTTTAATGCCTCATCGAGTTCCGTAATATTTGGTAACATTATTCTTCCCATTTCTCCTGGTAGTATTTCTAACACACCTCCTCCATAACTCCTTCCGCATATCTCTGTAAATGCAAATGTAATGCTATTATAATATGACAGAAGGAGTAAATCATTATCTACTCCGTCATTTATTTTCATCCTATGCATCGTATCCGTAGACACAGCATTGCATCTGTTTAAAACAAATTTTGGAAACAAATTGTTTCTTCTAAGAAAAAAAGCATCCGGAACCCAAATCGATGGTACAATATACCATCGGTCTCTTATAGAACACTTATAGCCTTTATTTTCTTCATTATTTTCTCCATATTCTATATATCTTTTAAATCCAGTCGGATATTCTTCATAAGGAATATCCGGAAAATTTAGTAACAAAGCTTTTTTATTATCTCTAATATTATTTTCCCAATCTTCTTCAGTAAAATATATTCCATGAGCATGAGCACTTCTACCTATTAGTGGCATAGTTGCTTCCGCTAACTCAAATTGTTCTTCTACGTCTCTATCAATTGAAAAAAACTTATTATTACCGGTTGTTATTCCAACATTTATTGTCCCATATTTGGAAAAGGGGTTAAACAGTTCGCTTCTTCTAATTTGAGACAATAAATCCATTTCATTTGCTGTCACAAAATACTTTGTCCACTTTTCCTTTTCGTGAGATATAGGTTGAAAACGTATAGTATTCAAATCTACTTTTTTTATATCCTCAACATTTGACACCTCCACAATTCTAATACCACTTTGTTCTGATTTCTTTTCTCCAATCAAAACAACAACTTCTTGCTCTATATCTGGAAAAACTAGTTCTTTAAAGGTAATAATAGTCATATTACTTAGATTATTGGCAAGAAATAATCTCAAATCTTCCGCATATGCAACTTGGAATAATTCTGCTGGAATGACAAATAAAATGGTACCATTCTTATTTAACAATTTAATTGATGCAACAGTAAATGCAACCCATGCATTTATTAATTTATTTGCCTTCATACCTTGTGAGGTTAATATTTCTGCTTGAATTTTTCTTTGCTCTTCTGACAGATACTGATATCTGATATATGGTGGATTTCCTATAATGTAATCATAAGTTTGATATTTTTTCTTTTCTTCATAAAAGTCAAAAAAATCCTCATTTATAACATTAACTCTTTTGTCTTCTTTATATCTTTTTTTCACACTATCAGCTTCTGACTTTTCAATTTCTATAGCTGTTATCTTTGCTTCTGGAATATGTTTTTTTAAAGCGTCAACAAATACACCATCCCCACAACTAGGTTCAAGTATAGACTTTGCGCGATCAATATCAATCATTTGTACCATTATTTCAGCTAGTTCTTTTGGTGTATAATAAGATCCTCTTAATTTTTTTTCAGAACTATTAGCTTTCAATTCCATTTTTTAATACCTTCCTTCATAAACTATTGTAATCAATAGTTCAATCTTATGTTTCAAAAACTCTTTTCGTTTCTTTTTCACGCTAGCATTTGCTTTGGATAAAGTAGTTTTTAAATCATCATTAATACTATATATTTCTTTTGTCATCTTCACCACGTCATCATGTATTGATTTCAACTTAGGTACACTCATATCCAACTCTACAAAAGGCAATTCCTTTAATACAAATGTCCCCCTTGAAGTAAAGCCATTTTCAAAATCACTACCTATTACTCCTAAGATTTTTTCAGTATACGGATGTGTCAACCATGCCTGAATATACTCTAGTTCATACGGACACGAGTCTTTCAAGCTTATTGCACAATAACCCGCTGTACCGCCTGATGATATTAACATGTTATCTTCATCCATTACATACATAGGTTCTTTGCTAAGAATACCTACAATCAGTTTTTTACTTCCTGCAAAAGCTGATAAAGCTTGTGAACGTCCATATTTATACCAATTATCAGCAGACGCATTTTCAACATCTCTTTTTCCATTCGGCGAGATTCCTTTAGGAACTAACCGATCATAATAGTCCAATAGATAATCATATACACCACTATATATTTTTTTCATTGTATTAATGGGAATTAAATTACCATCTTTGTCATATGGAAAAATAATTCTTTTATCTGTATCAAGTGAACTATATGTATTTAAACCCTTTTCCTCTTTTTTTACTGGTTTAAAATATGGTCTCAAAAGTGTTTTTTCAATTTTATAAGTCTTCCCATTTCTGTCCAAATAGACGTAAGATGAATCCTCTCTGCTTATTTCCGCATCCGAAAACCAATAAATAGGCTCTGGGCGCTCTGCACTTGTCTGAATTCCATTAAAGATATCTACATATTTAGTCAGCTTAACGCTTCTTGATTCGACATCATCCCAAAACTTCATTAGTGAAATATCCGTCGTTAATCTCCATGGTTTCTCATCTATTGCATTATTATTTTTCGTAATAGTTCTTTTTAACGTTCCTGCCCATAATTGAGACTGATTTTCTACACTTGAATAATCAAAGTATTCCTGTTTTTCTTTCCTTAATAGCAAAATTGAACTGTATATGGTTTTATCTTCAAACAATTGAGCATCACCAAAATCATCTAAACTTACCAAATATTTTTGATAACTAATCAGTCTTCGTAATTCTTTGCCAGCTTTAATTTTAAAAAATTTATTGGGAACGATATAACATAAGTATCCTCCCTTTTTCAATTTTTCCAAAGCCCTCTCAATAAAAATAAAATATTTATCAAACTGCTGATAAGAAGTTTTGTAATTATTCTTGTAAATATCGTTAATTTCTACTTCTGGCAACAATATATGCATTTCTGCCGTTTTAACATACGGAGGATTTCCAACAATTGCATCAAAAAAATTATCTGCTCCAAAAGTGCTCCAATCAAACGGAACTAACTGTATCATTTCATTTGCCGTAACACCTTTTCCAGCTAATGACGCATTATCAACCAAAGAATTTCCATGTAAAATATTATTATCAAGATTTGGTAACACTTTTACACTCGTTGAAACTGAAGGTGCCGTCTCATTTTCTATTAATTTAATTAATAGTGAAAATTTTGCCACCTCAACTGCATGTACATCAATATCTATTCCGTAGATACATGACACTAATATATTCTTCTTGTCTTCCAAAGGCAATTTATATCTATCTCCGTGTATTTCCTCAAGATGAGATATATCATTTTTTATGTACCATTCTACACAATAATTTTGTAACTGTTCAAATAACTCTTCCAAAAAAATTCCCGAGCCACATGCTATATCAGCAAATCTTAGTCCGATTATTTCTTGCGGCGTTTTTCCTTTGCATAATCTTTCAAGTGTATTTGCGACAATATATTTCACAATTTCTGTAGGAGTAGTTACAACAGAACGATTTTTACAATCTCTTCTTTTTGACAGCGATAGTACACCGTTTTCTTCAATCAGTTCTTCTGTCAAAAACATTTCATACATCTTGCCTAACATATTTGGTTCAATAATATTAAACTTATATGGGCTTTTGGGATAATACAACTCTTCAACCATATTTTTTATGATTTCATTATCTAAATCAAAAATAATATATGGTCCCGAAAACATACCCGAATTATAAAGTTTATCAGCTTCTCTAAACATTTTCTCCATTTCTTTATGAAGAACAGTTTTATTTTTAATGTTATCTTTTAAGCTATGATATAAAGGCAGTTTTTTATCCTCACAAATCCTCAAAAAAACTATTTGGTTTATAAACTCCTGTACTACATCATTAAGTATTTCTAAGCTATTATAAGGGCTTCCTGGCACAGCTTTTGAATATAAATCATTACTTAATTCAACCCTCCACTCATTAATTTGTTTCAAAAAATGCATATCTACAGACTGTGTAATGTGTCCTACTCCGGAAAAAGCATTATTAAATGTTATATCAAACGAACCGCTATACACGGCATTTCTAGATATAAACGCCGATATTTCATCAAATTTACTCACATAATCCAAATAATGATACACCTTATATCTCGCAACAGAGCTCGCATCCGTGTCATTTGGCATAACTGTCGTATCATAGATAATAAGATATTCAAAATTAGTAAGCACAGCAATTTTGTGCATACCGTTCCAACCATAACTTCTAGTTTGATTTGCATGATCAGCATTCATGATTACATCTTCTGATGGACTCTTGGCTTCAACAAAAAATTTTGTAACACCTCTAAGTGTCAATGTATAATCAGGTCTATCTTTTTTTGAAGAATACTTTTCAGCAATTACTTCTCTAAACTGTGGGGATACTCCTTTTTTATTAGTAACATCCCATCCCAATAACATCAGTAAAGGATCTATATATTCCATTCGACAAGATTGTTCGTTATATTTATTCTTTTTATCTTTATAATATGAATAGTTTTTATCAAACTTATCTACTAAAATTTTTAAATCATCTATAACAGCCATTTAAACTCCTTCTTTACACACTAATAAAATACGCCTTGTTGTTTGCTTTAACAAGCTGATAGCATATTAATTCCACCTTATTCATCATTCAATTTTTCATAAGCTTCTTGAAGCTCTTCAATCTTGCTTTTTAAACGCTCTTTTTGTAGATTTTTAGCAGTTTTGTCAACCAATGCTTTAGGAAAATTCCATTTCCAATCATTATAAGATTGCTTTATCACATTTTTTTCCTCATCCGTTGTTGCAACTTCAAGTTCGGTTTGGATACGTGTATTTTCTTCATACCATGCTTTCATATATTCAAACAAAGGATTCATATTATCAATGCTAAGACACATTCCTATAGGACGTCCTTCTGGTGTTTTTTCAACCTTCATATCAAAAATATCTGCTATTTCAAACAATGCATACATAGCCCCATATCTAGACATAGTATTTGGATCAAGTAATGCCCAAGGGCTTACTTCCAAAACCTCTGAAAATTTAAACAACATATCATTTTTAGGTTTTCGCACACCATTTTCATATTTTTGTATTCTATCAGCAGTCAAACCAACTGCAGCACCTAATTCAGCTTGAGATAGTCCTTTATTCATTCTTATCTTTTTGATTCTACTACCAATTCGGTATGAATCTTTCTCAACATCAAAATTAAAATCTGTCTGATTATCCAATATACTCATAGCTCATTCGTCCTTTCCCTATGATAATAATAGTTTCATTGTATCATCAAACCCTAATAAAATAAAGCAATTAAGCACATAAAAGTTCTTATAAAGCACAAAAAATCATAAAAAGCACAAATTTGTGCTTTACAAGTCGCTAAAAGTATGTTAAAGTATCTAAAAGCACTTATTTGTGCTTTATAAGTACATTTTGTTAAGGAGGCGATACATATGAACAATTATTTCGATTCTTATCCATTTTTACTAAGCGTTGACGAAGTAGCTAATATCTTAGGTGTAACCTGTAAAACTGTACGCCATCTTGTTAATACTGGAGAACTAAGCGGTATTAGAGTAGGCAGATTAATTAGAATACCTAAAGATAAACTAATTGAGTACTTAAATAGATAATTGTGGAAAGGAGATGAAATCTATGAAAAATGAAGCAAACATATCAATGGAAATTTTACTATTAAACGATCTATTAAATACTAATGTCATAGACAGAAATCTCTATGACAAAGCAATTGAAAAAATTATTGCACTTGCTAATGCTTCACAAATTGAAGTTCCAACTACTTTATTAGCTAGTGCGTAAGGAGGTATGCAAATGAAAACCGCAGTATATCATTTTACAAATTCTGATGGTATCAGATATCAAAAAATAATAGACGAATTCAAAGAATATGCTAAAACCAAAGACTTATCTATAGACGAATTTTTTATTGATAAAACCACTTTGGAATACCAGCATGTTGAGTTTAATAGATTTCTTTCAACAAGTGAACAATTCGATGTTCTCATTGTTAAAGATTTCTACCATATTTGCAAGAAGACATTAAAGTGTCTTTCTATTTTAAAAGAGCTATTAGACAAAGGAATAAAAATATACTCATTAAAAGATGGTGAAATAAAGTTTTGCAATGCAGATTTTGATAAACCTTTAAAGGTTGCTACGTACAGCAGGCATTGGCGACCATCAGTTATGTCAAAACCTTTTGTTCCTCTAAAAACAGATATTTTAAATCTATTTGTAAATAAAGAAACCAATTGGTTTGTTGTAGATCAATACTATGACGAATGCAGTGATGAAAAATACAATTCCCAATTGCAATTGATGAAGCTACTGGAGAACAAAGATAAATATGATCTTATTATTGTCAATTCTCTCCAGGAGCTTAATCATAGAACAGCACTTTTTATCAAGATTCTTTACGAGCTAAATCTTGATATATATTCATTGCAAGAGGGATTAATAAGAATAGCAAGGAGTGATTAACGTGAATTATGCAGAAGAAATCAAACAAACAATATTAAATAATACCGGTGTGATTAAAGCTGTTATCTATGCTCGAGTTTCTACTGATAACGACGGTCAAAAAGATTCTTGTGCCAACCAGATAGAGATGGCAATGAACTATATCTCAAATCATAAATGTATTGAACACGTTGGAACTTATATTGATGATGGTATTTCTGGAAAGAATGACTTTACAAGACCACAGTATAATGAAATGCTCAGTCAAATTTCTTCCGGTGGAATTGACTTAATAATTACTAAGTCACTTTCAAGATTAAATAGGGACGAAATGAATTCTTTTCAACTTACTCAACTATTATTACAAAATAGCGCAACTGTTCTTACTCTTGAAGACGGTCAAATCCATGATTTTGAAGATATCAACTCGGGACTTATTCATAGTCTTAACTTTGCAATTGACGCACAATATGTTAAAAGACAAAGCATCAACGGCAGAAAGACTCATGAACTTAGATGTAAACGTAAAGAGCTTACTTCTAAAGATATTTCATACGGATATGATTGGAATAGAGACAGTAAAACAATCACTATAAACAATGAACAAGCTGAAATTGTTAAAAGAATATTTGATGAATATGTTTACAGAAATGGTACACCAGCTTCAATAAGTAAATCATTAGCAGAAGAAGGTATAAAAATATCTAGTCGTTCGTTAATCAATATGCTTAAAGACGAGCGTTATATTGGCAATTTTTATATCAACAAAAGAACAACTAAACTTGGAACAGGTAATGTTAAATCTAAGAGAATATTTCTCCCAAAAGAGCAATGGGTTTTAGTCGAGAGACCTGATCTGAGAATAATTGATGACGATTTGTTTGAAATGGCTAAAAGGGTTCGTGAAATGAGAATTAATGTCTACAAAGCTCCGGACAAAGAAACTGTCCAAGCGCGTTTTCAAGGAACTCATAATTTTTCAAGCAAAATTTTTTGCCCTGTTTGTGGCAAGCCATATCACTTCGGATACACCGATAAGAATAAAACAATACCATATTATTCTATCCATTCTCATGGAGATTGTCCTAATCCTGTTAGACGTATTTTAGAAAAGGATCTTGAAGAAATAACAAAAATCACTTTAAGAAAAGTGATTGAGCAGCATAAAGAGCTTATTACTTCATTAGAAAAAATCTTATCAGAATGTTTAGAGTCAACTCAAAATACTGATAGTGACATCAAAAAATTAGCAAAACAGATAAGTAATCGTGAAAAGCAGATTGATAGCTTGATAGATGCACTGTCAGTTGGTGGGCTTGTCGAATCAGCTCAAGAAAGAATCAAATCAAAAATAAATACTATTACAGAAGAGATTGATAGGTTAAATGAGATAATAAAAAACAAAGAAGAAACTAAATTAGATAGTTCTTATGTAACAACAAAAATTGAAGAAATAAACAATGCTATTACAGAATTAAAAGATTTTACTGTAATCGATAGAGATAGGGTTTTAAACTATATCGAAAGAATTGAATTACCTGCCTCAGGAAATATTGATATAACCCTTAAGACAGGACAGTTAATTACTATTAAACCAAATAGAAATGGGAATTATACGTTAATGGAAAATGTTGGGGAGAACGGAATCCAAGGTGACCGGTATTCATGGCCTGTAACATATCAATAGCTTCCTCCCCCCTGACCTCACCAACAATAATTCTGTCAGGCCTCATCCTCAAAGAAGTTCTTATAAGATCTCTGATACTGACTCCATTCTTGCCTTCTACATTCTGCTGCCTCACTTCCATTCTGATTATGTTCTCAACATTGTTAAGTCTGAGTTCTGCCGAATCTTCAATTGTAACAATCCTCTCACTTGACGGAATGAAGTCAGATAAAGCATTCAGAAAAGTAGTCTTACCTGTTCCCGTACCTCCTGATACAATGATGTTGTACCCCGACTCAACCAGATCTTTCAGAAAATCAGCGGCCTGTCCGGTCAGGCTGCCCATCCCCACAAGTCGTTTCATTGTTATACTGTCTTTTGGAAACTTTCTGATTGTAATTGCAGAGCCCTCGATTGAAATTGGATTAAGCACAATGTTGACTCTAGATCCATCTGCAAGTCTGGTGTCAACAATGGGATTCGCCTGATTCACTCTCTTATTTGCCAAAGCTGCAATCTGCTGTATAACATCTTCCAGCTGCTCATTTGAAAAGAAACTCTCCGGAATCTTTTCAATCACACCTCTCTTCTCCACAAATATATTCTCCGGATTATTGACCATAATCTCTGTGATGTCATCATCCAGCAGCAATTCGGATATTATTCCAAATCCCCTGAGGGAATCAAAAATCTGCTTGTGGATGCCAATCCTCTCATACACCGGAATATGAATATTATTGTTTTTCTCATCTAACACCTCATCAATCACTTTGTGCAATTCATCATCTTTAATATCTGAGCCGATATCAATACAGCCGATAACACGTTTCCTAAGTTCCAAAACGATATCATTTCTATTAGTTTTTTCCATGTCAGCCTGCCTCTTTTTCCAAAAGCAGTTTTTTTACAAACTCACCCATGCAGCCCCATACCAGTTCTTCCATGTAATTCTCCTGCCAATTGGATATATCCTGCATCGGGATTTTTATCTTATTGGTCTTTTCCAATATACTCTCTCTTCCTGTCAGGAACAGATATTCCTCATATGCATTCAGTTTGAACATGGAAATCCTGTCACTGCATACCGGCATATAAATATAATCACACTGCTCTAAAACCGCAAAAATATCACTTATCATATTGCTCAAATCCAAAATAATATAATCATATTCCATTCCCGCAATTTCATTAATCAGTCCCACCCAGTCTTCACTTTTGATGTTTCTCAAATCCTCGTTGTACCTTATTGGCGGGATATAATCCATACCGTGGTTCTTTCTGACCACCGCCTGTAATTTTACCGGAAGCATTTCCCTTGCCTGCTTATAATAATAGAGCAAATCAGCCAAGTCACTCTTATAATCTTCGCTTATCAGTGAATTAAGACCTGAGAATTCTTCAAAGTTTATATACAATACTTCCTTGTCGTTTGACAGAAGGTGTCCCATTGTCAATGCCAATGACGTCTTCCCACTCCTTGATATGGGAGAATATATACCTATAATCTCTGCCTTCTTTCCTGAAAATGCAGAATCCCCCACTGTTACCAAACCCATATCAGCTATATAATTCAGTAATATGTCAATAATTAAATTAACCGCCTGATACTTATACACTCTCCTGTGTGGCGGATCACAACTTACCTTCTTGATACCGTTGAAAATAATAATTTCAGGGGCACCAATCATTTCCATGTCTTCCGAATAGGAATCACTTGCCACCAGCAATATGTCACTTCCCCCTTTTTCAAAATGCTTTTTTAAAGCCTTATCTTTTGTAAAAAGCTTAACCTTAAAGGGCAGTTTCTGATCTCTGCTGACAAAATCACAAAACCTCTCTGCGTATGCAACATCCTCATCATAATATGCAATTGAAACCATATATCTCTTACCTCCCATACATTTTGTTTGTCGTTGTTCTCTTATTATATATGCACTTCAACATTTTGTCTACCACTATTTTGTATTTTTTTATATTTCTTATGTGACATTAATGCCAATTTCTTTATTTATGGGCATTTCTGCATCTTTATATTTCTGCATTTCTCACAGAACGCATATAAGGTAACTATTCAGCCTTTCAGCATAGCCAGCTCGAATCCGCAGATCTGATGTATTGACTCTTAATACGCAATGTACTATACTATGTAGTATTGAATACTACATGTTGTTTTAATTGGAGGATTACAATGAAAAGAACTAAACTTAAAGACAGAAAACTACCTGATTATACTAAAGGCGAAGAAATATTTAATATGGTATCTCACATAGTAGGCGGAGGATTTGGAGTAGTTGCTCTTGTACTTTGCATTATTATGGCAGCTATTCGTGGAAATGCGCTTGGAGTTATCTGCAGTATTATTTATGGTATTACTCTTATTGATTTATATACTATGTCCAGCATCTACCACGGTCTAAAGCCGGGAATGGGAAAGAAAGTTATGCAGGTTATTGATCACTGCACAATTTACTTTCTGATTGCAGGAAGTTACACTCCTATATTGCTTCTCAAACTACGTCCTGCTTATCCTGTTGCTGCATGGTGTCTTTTCGGACTTGTCTGGGGATGTGCAGTTCTTGCCTGTACTCTGACTGCTATAGATCTGAAAAAGTATAATGTGTTTTCCATGATTTGCTATTTAGCAATGGGATGGTGCATTATTTTCTTTATAAAGCAAACTTTTGAAGTAATGACTTTTAATGGCGGTATGCTTCTTCTGCTTGGTGGAATTGCTTATACTATCGGTGCTGTTTTGTATGGTGTCGGTTCTAAGGTCAGATATATGCACTCGGTATTTCATATGTTTATTATTCTTGGCAGCGTACTTCACTTTTTTGCAATACTGCTTTACGCAATCCCTAGCAATTTATCTTAAATCTAAAAGTGAGCAGGCTTAATCCTACTCATTTTCCACTCTGTGGATAAAAAAAGTCAGTGCATTTTCTCTTGCGAATTTGCACTGACATTTTTTTATTTGTTATTATTTTTTCTGATTTATTTATTACGTACAGACAACTAGCTGACACTCCACCTGTCTTTTAGCATAAATGCAGCAGCCTTAGGCTGACGGTTTCTTGTAAATACTCCCTTCTTATTTCCATCCACTCTGTTGAGTCCCTGTTTTGTCTGGAAATCACAGTACGCCCACACATGCTCTCCAATCATAAAATCCAACTGATCAAACACTTTATTGAATTCACTGAGATACTCGCATTGAAATTCTTCAGTAAATGCCACTGGCGGAAGTTTGTGATATCCCGCAATGGTATCAGCCCCGTACTCACTGCCTCCCACTTTGACACTGTAGAGATATGCCTTTCCCGGACTCCACAAATGTGGATTGTCAACAGTAATGGTAGCTCTATAGAATCCTTCCTGCTTTTCAATATCCCTATCAGATATAAGTGCAACCGTATTTCCATTCTCATCCAAAACTGATATCTCCATCACATCATCATCTGATTCCACACTGACATATATATTTGCTGATTTTGCAGACGGTGTAAGTTCTTTTTCTATCTCTTGATAGTCATTCAAGGTCATTAAAACTCGCAGGAACCGCCATTGGAACTGTATCTTTCAAAGGCTGAGCATACCATTGTTTTTCAATTCCTTCATTGTTTCTGTCAATTTTGAAATTCCATATTCCGTTCAAATTTTTTACTTCTCTCACTCTGTTTTCAATTGGATATAACATGTGACCTCCCTGTCTTTTCCGATAATTCACTCACAACCGATTCCATCAGTTGCAGTTTCCCTGATATTTTTGTCCTTTTACGATAAAAGGCAGCTCACCCAAAGCCGAGTGACTGCCTTTTATTAGTTTCAATAATAACTTATAAGTTATTATCATTTATTATTATTTAACTTTCTTTACCTTTGACCACGCACCAACTGTAATGTTCTTTCCTTTTCCGGCAAATGCTCTTACCTTGAAGAAATATTTTTTGTTTGTCTTGAGCTTATTAATTGTCTTTGTTGGCTTTACAGTCTTAACTGTCTTTGTTGTCTTTTTAGTGAACTTCTTAGATGTTGAATACATAATCTCATATCCTGAAGCACCGTTTACTTTAACAATTGTAAGTTTAACTTTCTTCTTGTTCTTTGCTCTCTTAGCTGCCTTAATCTTAGCTTTTGCTAAAGTAGCTTTTGTTGTTGCAGGAACTGCTGTCGTTGCAGGAACTGCTGTCGTTGCAGGAGTTGCTGTTGTTGCAGGAGTTGCTGTTGTTACAGGAGCTGTTGTTGTCTCCTTGCTTGTATCTACTGTTGTCTCCTTGCTTGTATCTACTGTTGTTTCTTTGCTTGGATCTACTGTTGTTTCTGCGTTTGGATCCGGTGTTGTTGTCTCTACGTTTGGATCCGGTGTTGTTGTCTCTATATCAGGCATTGTCTCATCTGATTCATCTTCGAATATATCTCCGTATGGATTTGTGATGATGTCACCATCCTCATTTACCGAATCTGCATGTACTCGCGTATTTGTTGAAACACTGCCAATATAACCGGCAGAAAAAGTTAACACTGTTGCTAACGATAATGCTAACACTTTGTTTGTGTATGTTTTCATAGTTACCTCCTTAATTTCAATACTGTACATGATTATAACATACATTTTTTTATTCCGAAATATGCAAACTGCTTTTTTAAAGTTTTCTTAATACTATTTTTTTGATTTTTGACCACTTTGCAATCTTATCACATTTACATAATACAGGGCGTACTCTTACATAATATATTTTTTGTTTATTTATATTAATCGAGAGCTTTGTTCCCTTCTTAAAAATCTTATGCATTTTTTTTAACTTTTTATCATTGCTCCACTGTATTTCATACTTTGATGACGACTTTACTTTTTTATATTTGATAATCAGTTTTTTCTTTTTAATCTTGTAAGAAGTAACTTTTGTTTTCACATGATAAGAAGCGGCTTTTTTTTTCACATGATTGTTTCCTGAATTGTTTATTTTTTCGGAAGCATTTGAATTTGCACTTTTGTCTGAAATTACTATAGTTCCATATTCCGTTGATGACTTTGCATCTCCATTATTATTTTGCCCGTTGCTATTTTCTCCATTATTATTTTGCCCGTTGCTATTCCAGCCATTGTTAGAATCTCTGCTCTCACCTTCGTTTTTGGAATCCCTGCACTCTTTCTCGATTTCAGGGCCACTGGTTTCTTCTTCGTATCTGCTGTCCCAGTCAACATAATCGTCCACAATCTTTCCGTCATACTCCGGCAATACACTGCCTTTTTTTACTACAGCAAATACAAATCCGGTACCTGACTCCAAATCGTCAACAACCTCTATAGTATACTGCTTTCCCGGAATCAGTATCACATTTAACAAAAAATTCCCGTACTTTCCATATCGTCCGTCACTGTCATCAGCAGTTTCCAGCAACACTTCTCCCTCGTACAGTTTCAAAAAAGTATCGCACTGATTGGCATTATATGCACAAATACTGTACTCGCACTCTTCATCAACCTGCAGATAATAGTTCCCTGAATCTCCATTTACATGAACGGCCTCTCCAACTTGTATCCATTCAGGCTCACCCTCACCTGCATAAACTTCTGTCTGCATGATACTTACAAGCAAAACAAACATAAATATTATAAATTTTTTCATCTTTACCATCCTTCTCCTATAATAATTATTTGCATTTAAGTTATTATATTTTTCGGATATTCAAGATCTGCACATTTAACTTTCACCATTATATATAAAAGTTTTCCCCAAGTCAATCGAGTCTCAGACAAAAAAACTCTCTTCAAAACAACAAAAAACTCCCTTCAAAATGGTATGCATATCGCATCACCATCCTAAAGGAAGTTCTTTCCTGATATTATTTATTTGTTATTCCCATTCCTTAACTATTCTTAGAAAAATGGGATATCTGAATATTTATTACTGAATTTTTATTACTGAATCTTTATTATTGATTCCTAATTACAGTCTCTTCATGAGTTCTTCTCTTTCAGCTTCAAATCCCGGCTTTCCGAGAAGCGCGAACATGTTCTTCTTGTAGCTTTCAACACCCGGCTGATTGAATGGATTTACCCCTAAGATATATCCGCTTACACCACATGCAAACTCGAACATATACATTAACTGACCAAGTGAGAATTCTGACTGATCAGGAATGTTTACCATAAGGTTAGGAACATTTCCGTCTGTGTGAGCAAGAATTGTACCATTCATTGCACTCTTGTTAACGAAATCCATGTTCTTTCCTGCAAGGTAGTTAAGTCCGTCAAGATCAACATCTTCTGCTTCGATAATCAACTCATGAGTTGGTGTCTCAACATTGAGAACTGTCTCAAACATAAGTCTCTGTCCGTCCTGAATGTACTGACCCATTGAATGGAGGTCTGTTGTGAAGTCACAAGCTGTTGGGAAGATACCCTTTCCGTCTTTTCCTTCACTTTCACCGTAGAGCTGTTTCCACCACTCACTGAAGTAGTGAAGGCTTGGCTCATAGTTTGCAACTAACTCGATACATTTGCCTTTTCTGAGCAAAATATTTCTAACTGCTGCGTATTTCATTGCATCATTATCTTCAAATTTGTTGTTGAGTGCTAACTCCCTTCCGCTTGCAAAGCCTTCCATGAGCTTGTCAATGTCAGCTCCTGAAACAGCTATTGGAAGAAGACCAACTGCTGAGAGTACTGAGAAACGTCCACCGACATCATCAGGTACTACAAATGTCTCATAGCCCTTGTCGTCTGCAAGATTCTTTAACGCTCCCTTAGCCTTATCTGTTGTAGCGTAAATTCTTCCCTTAGCGCCTTCTTCACCATATTTATTCTCGAGGAACTTCTTGAACACTCTGAACGCAATACCAGGCTCAGTAGTTGTTCCTGATTTAGAAATAACGTTTACTGATACATCTTTTCCTTCAAGAACATCTAATAAGTCAACGAGGTATGAACTGCTGATGTTGCTTCCAACGTAGTAAATTTCAGGTGTCTTTCTAACTTCTTTTGACACGTTATTGTAGAATCCATGTCTTAAGAATTCAATTGCTGCTCTTGCTCCAAGATAAGAACCACCGATTCCGATTACGATTAATACATCTGAATCAGACTGAATCTTCTTTGCAGCTTCTTTGATTCTTGCAAATTCTTCTTTGTCATAATCAACAGGAAGGTCAATCCATCCAAGATAATCATTTCCTGCGCCTGTCTTTGATAATAATAATTCTTTTGCGCTTTCCGCTATTGCTTTCATACTCTCCATCTCATGCTCTGAGATAAATGACTGTGCTTTTGAATAATCAAACGTTACTTTTCCCATTTTTATTCGTTCCTCCGCATTTGTTATGATTTGCTGCTCACCACCGTGCACACATTGGATAACTTACAAAATATGTTATCTTAGGCGATAGCGATTATTTATAATCGCAAAAGCTATGTACTTGAAGTGGGAGTACTCTCACATTTTATATACTTCTTTAAGCATACGATTTACGAGCTTTAAAACTTATTATAACTATTCGAAACGATTTTAGCAATAGCATGGACGTTTTTTCTTTCACTGTCATATTTTTATAAGTAGCTGTCCATAATATCCGATATTAGTTTTTCCTGCATCCGCTTTTTTTCTTTTATTCGCTCACGCTCTTCTTCCATTCTTCTCTCAATGTCTTTTACCGTGCACTCTGTTCTTTCAATTCTCTTAGATTTTGTGTTCAGTGTGTTGTCCAAATAATCCGTTATATAGCAAACCAAATCTTTTTCCTTATCCTCGACTTTGATGAGCCTCTCATACAACACAAGGGCATAGGCCAAAAATCCTCCTATTATCACAATTAACACAGCCTTTTCTCTATCGCGGTTTGCAGTGTACAGAATTGCGCCTGCCATTCCTGATACCATAATCAGCAGCAGTTCACAGGCATTAACTATTTTTCTCCACTCAGATATTCTGATTTTTCCCACTCTGTAATTTCTTATATATCTCTCCACCATTCTGTATGTGTTAATCATACTTCCATTAATGAGAATAAACTGCTCATATTTCATTTTTATCTGCTTTAGTACTTTGATATTACTATTGTTCATTCGACTCGCTTCTCTTTTTAGCGTCTTATAAATCGACAAAGTCAGTGTTGCACCGACAATTCCAAACAAAAAAATACTTCCTACAATCCATAGGAAGTACTCTTCATTAAAGTAACTATTCTTTTGTCTTAAAATATGTATTATGTATTCCATAACTTCCACCTCCGCATGATAAATCTAAAGCTCACCTCACTTGCATCAGATGCATAAATCTGATATATAATTGGTCTCACTCTTTAGTTATCGTATCATACAACAGATGGACATTCACTAAAAATCGTTCGACAAGTTCTGCATAGTTACGCTGCAAAACATATAAACCGACACTGCAATATATGACTTATGAATCATATATTATTTATGCTTTATATATTACTTATGAACGTGGCTTGCCTTATAAAGCACTTCTTTTCCACCGTGTTTCTTTGAAGAAGAACTTTTTGTATCGCCTGCAGGCACATAGTTCTTAACCATATCCACAATAAGCTTGATTGAATTCTCAATTGCCATTGCTTCAAATGTAGGATAATCAACTTCAGCACTGTTATCTGCCTTGTCGGAAATAGATCTGATTACTACAAACGGAACCTTATTCACGCATGCACAGTGGGCAATAGCTCCGCCTTCCATCTCTGCACAATATCCGTCGAATTGAGCAATCAACTTCTCTTTTACTTTCAGCTCACTGACAAATAAATCTCCGGAAACAACTCGGCCTTCAAAAACACCTACATCGACTGTCTCCTCAACGCATTTTCTTGCAAGATTAATCAAATTATCATCGGCAACAAAGAATGATGTCTCCATTCCGGGAATAACACCTCTGTCATATCCAAGTGGCATAACGTTCATATCGTGTTCCACTGCATCAGTAGATATTACGATATCTCCGATATTTATTTCCGCTCTGAGGGAACCTGCCACACCTGTATTAATAATTGCACTTACATTAAATCTGTCTATAAGAACCTGAGTACAGATAGCGGCATTAACTTTTCCGATACCTGACTGTACAATAACAACTTCCTTGCCTTCTAACTTACCATGGTAAAAATCCATCCCTGCAAGAGTAACTATCTCAACGTCACTCATCATGTCTTTTAATCCGGAAACTTCATTTTCCATTGCTCCAATAACACCTAACATATAGTATCCCCACTTTCTGTTTTATCCGTACATTATTGTTTATATCTATTATATATTCAGGAACGCTCTCGGCGTTCTTGCTGCGAAATGCGCGTCAGCCACAAGATAACTTACTCTGTAAGTTATCTTGTGCGACAGTGATTGTTTACAATCACGAAAGCGGCTGACATTTTCATCTGCGCTATTAAAACTTTATGCATTAGTCGTTGTCATCGACACCGGTTTTTTCTTTGTAGAGGCTAATTACCTCTTCAATAGGACCGTCTGCTATCAGCTGACCGTGCTCGAGAAGTATTCCTCTGTTACAGAGTCTCTCAACCTGCTTGATACTGTGCGAAACAAAAAGAACTGTAACTCCGTGATCAAACATTCCCTTCATCTTGGCTTCACATTTCTTTCTGAACTTTGCATCACCAACCGAGAGAACTTCGTCGAGAATAAGAATCTCCGGCTCAACAATAGTTGCAATGGAGAAACCAAGTCTTGCTTTCATTCCTGAAGAGTAGTTCTTGATAGGAACATCAATGAAATCTCCAAGTTCAGAGAACTCAAGAATCTCATCATACTTTGACTCAAGAAACTCTCTTGAAAATCCGAGAACCGATCCGTAAAGGAATATATTTTCTCTTCCTGTATAGTTTGGATCAAATCCTGCTCCAAGCTCAATCATAGGTGCAATGTGACCATGTCTTGTTATTGTGCCTGAAGTCGGTTTGTATACACCGGCAATAACCTTGAGCAGAGTACTCTTTCCGGCACCGTTAAGTCCGAGAATTCCCAGTCTGTCACCTTTGTTCAAAGTGAAGCTGACATTTTTCAGGGCCCAGAATTCGTTGAAACGAATCTTCTCACCTTTTAATTTCTTTATAATTAACTCTTTAAGATTATCAACTTTTTCCTTGCTTAAATTAAATCGAATGCTAACGTCATCAACTTTTAAAGCAACTTTCTTTTTACCCATAGTTCCTCCTAAATGTGTAAAATGAACTTGTCCTGATTCTTTTTAAATACAATTACGCCAATAACTAACGCTATGAAGCTGAATGCTGCAGAATAGCCAAGCATCCAGAGTTCCTGTGGATCGGTAATTATTGATTTACCAAGAATTACCACATATCTGAAATTTTCAATAATACAATACAATGGATTGAGCTGAATAACAAACTTAACTGTTTCATTATGCATGTTTTCTACATGATAGAAAATAGCTGAACAATACATAATGAGCATAAGAATTACATCCCACAAGTATTCAATATCTCTGAAGAATACACAAATAGTAGATAAAAACATCGCTGATGCAATACACATAACAAACAATACTATAATAGGAATAATCGCCTCAAAAGAGTGCCATGTGATAGGTATTCCAAGTATAATTCCCACAATCGCAAGAATAATGAGTGAAAGAAGGAAGATAACGTAGTTGTATATTACACTTGATAACGGATATAAATACTTTGGTACATATACTTTCTTTATCATTGCCTGATTCGACCTGACAGACTTCATTCCGATCTTTGAGGCACTTGAAAAACAGCTGTACAGCAATCTACCGCAAAGAATATATATAGGGAATAAACTTGATGGATATTTGGTCTCACTGTGATTTGCAAATAAACTTCCAAAAACCGCTGTAAGAACCAACATTGTAAGAAGCGGCTCAAGCAACGTCCAAATTAATCCCAGGTATGATCTTCTATATTTAAGCTTTATCCCTTTTTTGATAAGCTCCATCAACAAGAACCTGTAACGCATAAAACTATCAATATACTTTTTCAAAATATCCCTCCTTAAAAAAATCCTGATATTTTTGTATTTAATAATGCTATTATATTATATATGTTTTTCAGATAAAGTCAATTGTGGGGATGAGTACAGTTGCGACATGATATAAATACATTCACATTTTATATTCCAAAGGATGTATATTGAAAACAAAAAAATTGTTCCGATTTTCCCCAAAGGATTCCGGAACAACTTTTTTTATACTGCCTAGCAAGATTCTTCATTTGCATTTAATATATTGCATTCAATCCATTTTGCTACTCCGTCATTTTCATTTGTATCACAAATAATGTCCGCATTTTTTTGAACTTCTTCAACACCATTTTTAACGCATATACCTGTGCCGCATGACAGTAACATATCTATATCATTATAATCATCTCCAAAAGCTATAACATTTTCCATTTCAATATCAAACAAATCAGCAATATATTTGATTGCATTGCTCTTTGTTGCTTTTTTCTTCATTATCATTCCGATATTATTCTCTGATAGCTGAATATATAAATCATCATTTAAACACTCTTCATATTTTTTCATATCATCATATGAAGTTACTTCAATAATAATCTTATCTGCTGATTTTCCTTCTATCTCCGTGAAATTTGTTTCTGTAAATACATAACCATTGCCTGGCCATAATCTCTCAGCATCAAAGTTTGAATATAAAACATCATCAGATTCAACTGCAATATTTGAATTGGGATACTTTCCGCTGATTTCATCAATTACTGCCTTTGGATTTTCAATTTGAAAGCTATCTATTTTTTTACCTGCAATATTAATCAATGCTCCATTATGATAAATTCCTGCATCTATATCTAGTACTTCTAGAAATTTATTTGCAGCTCTTAAAGGACGTGCAGTTGCTATTACAAATTTATGCCCACTATCTCGAGTTTTTTTCATTATTTTACACGTTAATTCTGAAATACTCTTATCACCCTTTAATAATGTTCCATCTAAATCCGTAACTATCATCTTTCTTTCCATAACTATAACTCCTTTAATATTAAGCCTCTATAAATCTATAGTCTGACTTTCAAAATCCTTTGCATGCTCTCTAATATCTTTATTAGATGATATTATCTTGTATTTTTCGCCATCCTTCTCAATAGGATATATCCTATATACTCTATCAATTGGAAACATCTCAATAGTTATTCTACAGCCTTTTTTTATCAGCATTTCTCTAACATGAAAAACCTCATGCAATTCTTCAGTTTCATTGTCCAATATTACTGCGTGATAATGTCCCCTTCTTTCGTACTGCCTTCCATTTGTAAATTCTTTCCACTCAGGCTCAAAGCGCTTATATAGGGTGCCATACATTTCCATCTTACTATTTGGTGGCAATACAAACTCTTGCTCAACCGCAATATCTGTCGCCTCTTGTAACTCCGTAAACGCTCTTTCGGGAATGTGTTTTAGAACTCTTCCTTTTATTTTTATCGAATCATCGCCATCCAACTCTAATTTTATTGCTGCTCCAGACTTTTTATTTTCACAACAATAATCATATATCAAGTCTAGTACGCTGACTTCATCATTATTAGCCACTGCATTTATAATTAGCGGCGTCTTCTTTTCATTATTAATCCATGCAGAATGCGAATATACAGTTCTTTCATCCCTTAGATTTATACCATCCTCACTCAGCATAATTGCAGAACTATAATTCTCCCCTTTATCTCTTAAGTATCCACTTACGCTCTTTGATTTACCTGTATTTTCAACAAAGTCTAACTCTTGAAACTCTACGACTTCTCCTCCCGGATGAAAATTATTGGGTCGCGCCCCTGCCACTCCAAAACGTAAATAACTTGACCTTCCTACTTCGTCAAAATTCGCCGCAACTATTTTTCTTATATGAGAATCTTTAAAAATCATTGCTTTAGAAGTAATGAAATTATCTATTCCATTCATATCGACAATAAAATTTTGTTTATTTGCAATACCACTTACAGGATTAGAAACAACATCTACCTCCCAGTCATTATTATGATAGTCGCTTTTTGAAAATTCAAATGTGAATTCTCTTTCTAATATCATATATGACTTATCCTCTAAATGACTAATTCTAATATCAGACTCATATTCATTTTTTACTTTTGGTAACTCCAACGATATTGGTGTCACATTCAATGTCTTTATTTCCTCTTTTTTCATAATCACCTCATACCAGAATATTCTTACTCATTAAATTCATATATCATCCATTTACTAACTTTATCAACAGATTTTCTTATTTTAGCCATATATTCTTTTTCACCATTGTAAATGCTACTAAATTTTTGCTTTTCTTTTTTTTCTTCAATATTGTTCTGCATATCCAATCCAACAACATTCACATTATTTGATGCTAATTTCAATTGAAGCAATAGAAATTCACTTGGGCAAATATCATCCGCCAGTAAAACTCTATAATCATCTCCTTTTAACAAATATATTATTTCATCCAGCTTATCATATTTTTCTCCAAACGATAATATTTCATCTTCATTACACACCCCATTCGATATCAATTGTGGCTGATGTTTAGACATATCAACTAAAATATAATCTCTGTCTTTCCTTAAAATACCCTTAACATTATTCAAGTATTCTCTTTTATCACTTTGCGTAACTCCTATTGAAATAATTACACTAGCAAATCCCATTTTTATTAATTTTGAAATATAACTGCTATCAGCTTCAAATTGAAGTTGTATTCCACTCTCTGATATCTTCATCCCGTATAATGCAATAATTCTTTCAATATTCTCAACAGTTTGTTTTTTTTCTACTATTAATATTGGCGTTATATTGGAAGGCAATATAGAAATCATATGATTTATAGAATCAATCTCATAATCACAAACCGGCAAATCAGGATATTTCTTCTCAATCTTACTTGTTTCATTCTGCTCATAATACTTTTTTTTATTACTCACAACTGCATGTACTCCAATCATTGTAGCTCCCATATCAATTGCAAGTTGCATATCATAAATATTATGAACTCTGCAAATTTTACGATGTTCAAAAAAATACCCTTTATTTTCTTTTCTTTCAACCTTAAATGAAATATTATTTTTAATGAACAGCTTTTCTAATAATTTGCTTTTTTCACTTGTTCCCCACGTGTCATATGCAGTCACATATGGCTTGATAGGCAAAAAATCAAGTGTCTCAAACCAATTATCACATAAAACTTCAACCTTCTTTTCATTTTGCAGCCATCTGCAGATATTGTTATAATCTATCTCCGGAACTGCACATAGTACCTTCTTTCCTTTACCTGTTAAATACTTTTTTATCGATGATAAAGTTTCGAATGTAGTAACATTATTATCAACTACTAAAAGTGACTCTTCACATTTTATCTCTTGCATTTCATCATATTCAGCTTCATTCTCTATGTAACTAGCAATATTATTATGTTTTCTATAACTGAAATGACTTGAAAATAGTTTGATTGGTTCGCTCCTATACTTGTCAATAACAATCTTAATTGCGTATCCAAGTGCCGTTGAACCATATGCCAATGAAATCACTCCATCAATAAGTTCCAATTTTTCTCCCATTTTTTTCACGATATTACAAGCAAAAGAAAAAATAGTACTATAATCATCAAGTTCAAGCATATATTTTTCATTCATATTGATTAGATATAAATCCGATAACTTGATACCGTCTAATGCCGCCTCGAGTTTTTCAAAATAATTCAAGAAATCTCGCCCGCATAAAATATCAAATATTACATTATTAGCAATTAAAATTGCCTCTTTTATGGCTAAATAGTCTTCAATATCTACTGGTTGTTTTTTTTTACGTTCCTCTTCTATACAATACAATAATAAATACAGTGCAGATAGCAAATAATCACTTACTATGTAAGCTACTATATAATCATATTTACTCTTTTCCTTTTTTGCCAGTAATAATTTATATAATTGAAGAGTTGAGTAATAGTTTCTTTTCCATCCATCTATTTTTCTTTCACTTGATAGATTTATGTATTTTGGCAACCAATAATAATATAGTTCTCCTCGTAAATATATATTATTACCTTTTCTAAATATAAACTTTTCTATTTCTTCATTTATTCTTCTATCACCAATCGTATCACAGATATAACCAAATTCGTCACTACTATAGCATAATATTCCAATCTGATTATATCGTGATTTCATCTTGCTTTCCTTAATTATACTATTTTGACTATCTATTCTTATAGAACTATTATTAACTAGGTACTTGTATAAGCATTCTTTATCTCTTACTTTTTTTATTAATTCATCCCAGTTAAGTTTTTTTTCATGCTGACTATATTGTACTTTAAACGCATACCCACCATTTTCGTTTACTATCTCAAACAGCCTTAATTCATCAAGTGAATCATCTGCCAAAAAAGCAATATGATTGTTACCTAGAATAATATTCTGAACAATATCATACTTCTTTTTTTGAGTAATAACGTTGGTTAATTTAATCACTCCGGATTCAATCGATAAATCTGATCCTATAACTTCCCACTCAATTTTTTCATCCAACAGACCAACATACTCTTCTATCAATCCTTTCATATATTGAGTGTATCCACTAGTTAAAAATAGAAAAGTAACTTTTCCAAAAAATAAGCGATACAACCACATTAAAAATGTAATACAGTCATTATCCACATTCACCAGTTTTTTTAATGTATATTTTCCTACCAATTTAAAGTACTCATCGTTAATATATTCACCTGGTGGAAAGTTATTTTCTATTTTTTCACTATTTAATAATTCGAGTCCCTCTTTAGTAATTTTTTTTTCAATTAAATTGAATGTTTCAATTCTAAATTGTTCTCTGCTTTTTTCATTTCCGTTAGTAAACAATTCGGTATTTAACCTATCAAACAAAGGAATATTATCCTTTGCTATCAATAGATTATCGCACTTACAGGCATGATACCATGATGTCCCTTTAATAATAGTTCTATCAATATCTAATACTATATAATTCTTCATATACCATTTACCAAATTATTTCAGCACCACTTCGTTAATCCACTTGTTAATAATTTCTATATCTGCTTCCTCGTTATTACTGATGCGTAAAACTCTATCATTATTATAAAGTTTTACAAACTCATCATTCATTAATCCTACATAATCAGCATTGTCTTCTCTGGCACACAATTTATCTCTTAATTTACGACTACCAGATTCTCTTCTTACCATTAATCTGTTAACAACCTCATCAACTTCCGGATTTAATATTACAGTATATGGTTTAATCATATCTAAACTATTATCTACGATATTTCTCAATTTCTTATACTGTTCCTCCGAAAGTTCTCCTAATTTATATTCAACTTCAATATACACTAATGAATCATAAATACTTCTATCAACAATTAAGATTCCGTCTTTATCTGTCTCATTACACTTTTTTATAGCAAGCTCAGCTGTATAAAAACGATGATATAATCTCAGCAAACATTTTTCAAATATTGTCATTACCGGAAGACTTTCAATTTCAGTAGAAAAATCAAATTCTAAATCATCTTTTATATACTGTGATGAACCTCCTACAAGTTTACTAATAAGTGTTGTCTTTCCTGAACCGTGTGGTCCCGCAATAAAAATTGGTTTCATTATTAACCCCTCCATAATATTTATTTATTTTTAATAGCAATATTACTATTAATTAACTAGTCTCACTTTTTATTATTTATCCAAGAATATATCCTTTTTATGCTCTCTTTATCATTAGATGAAATATTCAAAACTTTATTATTGTCATCATAAAATCTCTCATATTCTTTATGCATATTATTTATGTACTCATATGAATCTTCTCTTGCACAAAAAAAATCTCTTTTTTCTCTTGCCTTAGTTTTTCTTCTCTGCTGTAAATATTCAACGACATATTTAGCATCCGGATTTAGGATAATAACATTGGGCTTTATTATTTTCATTGCATTTTTAGATATTTCACTTAATTTTCTATACTGCTCCTCTGTTAACGTACCTAAATCATATTCAACCTTGTTATAAACCATTGAATCAATAATGCTTCTATCAACAATACAAACCTTATCAGTCTGATTTTCTTTACATTTTAGAAGAGCTTGTTCTGCTGTATAAAATCTATGATATAATCTTAACAAGCATTCTTCAAAAGTAGTCATCTCTGCAATCGTATCTAGCTCTTCTACAAATTTGATATCATAATCATTTAGCACAAATGTTTCTTTATCTTCCAACAATTCTTTTATTAATTTCGTTTTCCCACAACCATGTGGCCCCGAAATAAAAACTACTTTCATAACATTACTTTCCTCTCTATCTACAATCCCAAATTACACATTGCAAAATGTAATATCGTACTTTTCCTTTATTTGTAGATTAAATTTCATGACCATTATTTTAATTATTTCTTTCAATTCATAATAATCATTTATTATTTTTTCTATAGCAGTATCCTTTCGCGCAACGTTGTATACTAAAACATTTCGCATTATTTTCTCACTCATTTTAATTGTGCATCCAGCCAATTCATTTAATTCTTTTCCTTCAATTTCCAAATACTCAATTCTATCGAAAAAAATGTGTACAAACCTCTCAATTATATAGAAGCATTTTTCATCAAGGTATTCCTTATCTGCAGTTCTTCCGTTGATATATTCTCCAATCTTTTCCAAGAACTTAAAACCAGTGTATATATCAGCGCTGTTTTCATCCAAAAATCCGTTATACAAAGTCTCATCTTTTGAGTTGATAAAATCATCCAAAAAGTTAATGATTCTTTGATAATCGATTTGGTCCGATGCCTCGTTTATTGATAACAATTCTATATTTGTACAATGATCAGCATCCACTTTACTTTCATCCAAATCAAAATCCTTATAGCACTTTTCAAAAACATCGTATCCTATTTCGATGACTCTGTATTTCCCTGCAAAAAAGTCGGCAATAGCAACTTTCCCAGAACTATCATTATATCCAACCACAAGACACTGGTGTTTTATATGCCTTCTCATTTTTAAGGTAGTCCAGTATTCTTCTATATAATACGGATCGTACGAAACAAACAAATACTGATTACCGTCTATGCTCTCTTTCACAAAATCAATTACAGATTCGTATTTATCGAGAACATCTTTTCTAAACACTGTTTTCTTTGTTATGTTTGGACATAATTCTTCCATTTTATTTTCATCGCCAAATTTAAAATCAACCCAATATGGAAATTCAACTGTATTCTCATAACACCAAAGTAATAAGTAATTGCTATATAACCAGCCCTTCTCTTTACCATGCGCACTTAAAATACCGAGCAAAGCTGTAAAAAAAGGATAATTACATACTTCAGGTACAACAAAAGGCAGTCGTTTTGATTGCTGTTCCACATATCGCTTTAAAAATCTCGTGTTTTTGCCGGATATTTCTTTTTCAAAAGATATTCCTGCGTCTCTTAATTCAGCTATCAAATCTAACGGTTCACTATTTTGATATTCAATTTCCAATTCATAATCAACATTTGCTAAGTAATAATTTTTATCAAGGCACAATTCAACTGCATCTGTTTTCATTACTTTTCTATCAGTTTTCAGTGAACCAACACAGGAATATGTGCATTCTTCATATTTCAATTCCAGTTTTTCATTCAGGAAATCACTTGAAATTCTCTCAGGCAATGTTTCCAGTTCACATTCATATTCCTTCTTTATATGAAGTGATTTGTCCTTTTTCATTGTTCTTTTTATCTGCAACTTATACTTGTTTTCAATCTTTCTGACACGGAATGTATTTTCAAAATCGATGTTTTCCGGATTAACATAATAATAGTTTTCCTGGACAATATTTTTATCCCATGAAAACATCTGCATTACTTTCTGATATTCTTCTCTGGTGATAAGTACTTTCAGTTCTTTTTCTACCATTTTGCCACCTCTAGTAATCTAAACTTACAAATGATGGTAACGTATCAATTTCATCAATATTATTTTCTGAGAATAAGCTTGTCCAGAAATCTTTTTTTCTTACCTTAACTTCCTCATATTCATTTTCACCATATTCATACAAGAAGCTTTCATCATCAATATCCAGCTTATTTAAAATATCTGTTTCATATCCGTCATTGTATATTTCCCTGATGAGATACATTGTGAAGTATACAGCTTTCTCAAGATTATGTTTCTTTGCAAACTGAATTGCACGCTCCATTGTGTCATCATCCATTTTATGTAAAATAAACTCTCTGACGTCACAGAACTTAATTAAGTTTAAGTCATTTCCAATCATTATCCACGACGCATTTGATGCCTCTCTGTAATGATGACAGCACATATGAATGAAGAAATGTTCCGGTGCCAGGCACGGTATGTCTTTAGAAAAGTCTGCGTTCTGAATCATTTCCTCTACAGGCGCTTTGTCCAGCGAGAAATCCAGTGAATGTGAAATATCAAACATTACTGTTTTTAATGCAGGATTATCTACAACTTTCACATATGGTAACAAATTATACATTTTCATTCTGTACAACATTTTCTTCTCAGCGGAAAATTTATCAACCTCTTTTGTTTTTGAATTATATTTCCCCTGAACAAAACCAATCTTGTTAAGCTCTTCATCAAGCTTTTTCACATCATCTTTGCTAACCAGAAAATCAAAATCGTTTGTTCCTCTGATTGCATAATCTTTATATACTTCCTTAATCATAAAAGCACCTTTAACCGGTACAATTTTGATTTTATCTTTTACCGCATCGTAAAACTCTTTTAGAGCATTATATTTAATCTCATTTTTTACACTATTCGCATATAATAAATCATTCATAACCTTAGCATATTTGTTGTATGCTGCATCCTCGATATCATATTTTTGTAAATGGTTAAATATAAGTAAATGAATTTTATTCTTTACTGTAACACTGAATATATATTGCCAATCCAATTGTTGCTTTAAAAGTTCTGATACTTTTTCATCATCAGACTCTGTCAATTCAATTCTGCTCAACAGTCTTATTAATTCTCTCTCATTTTCCTTAACTATTATGTTATTCATTTCATCATCCTCCTGCACTTTGATATTTATTTATTAATTTATTAAAAATTGCATATGACAATGCAAATACAGCCATCCCAACTGCGCTACAAACCAAAACTATCGCAACACTGTGATTGAAATTGTATTTTCCAAGGATTACACCTGTCGGGTAAAAATTCACTAATGCATATGGCACTAAACAGGTTAACAATATCTGCAGCCATCCCGAATATATGGTAATTGGATAATTGATAAAATTTCTAATTCCATAAATCAGCGTGTCTGCAAACGCAGATGCCTGAATAAATTTGAAACTAAGTGCTCCGGACAAAATGAGTATCGATGCCTGGATAAGAACACCTGCAATCATCAATACTACAAATGCCAGTACTCTCAACAACGTCCACTCTATTTCTAATTTGCCAAAACATATTACAAATACTATAAATCCAAGAATTATATGTCCTAGGAAACCAAGGTAAGCATGATTCATCAGGATATTTATGAATGGATTTACCGGTCTGATCAGCATACTGTCAAATCTACCCTCTTTGACTAATGAATCTATTGTTTTCATTGGCATAAAAAATATCTGGGACGCAACACCGTATGTAAAAAGATTGAAATTATACAGAAGCATTACTTCGTAGTAACTCCACCCGCCGATTCCACCAAATTGGTTCATTAATACCCAGATACTAATGTAGGTAACAACATACGAAAAAATATTAATTATAACTTCAAGGAAAAAGTTCAAGCGATATTCTAATCTGGACTTTATTATTAAACTAAGATACTTAATAAGCAGTTTCATATCTCACCCTCCCTGAACTACAATTTTTTTCATTCCCCTTCCCCAAAGCAAACGGGAAACGACAAATAAAATGACTAACCATATTAACTGAACGAATAACATCAGGACAATTTCCTGATTATTATATTTTTCCAAATATATAAAAATTGGAACGGTATAAATCATCTTAAAAGGTAAACAGTCTGCAACTTTTAGCAGCATTACCGGGAAAAACCAAAGGGGAATTACTTTTCCTGAAAAGAGAGCCAGCAAATCATATACCAATCTGTTCATTATCCATAGCTGGCTAAACCAAAATCCCAATATCCCCAAACAAAAACACATCATATAATTAATCAATGTTGCCAAAATTACAGATATTATAAAAACAAACCCGTTACCGAGACTTGGAATATTAATTCCAAATATTGCAATTGATATTATCATAGTCGGTAACAGTAAGTAGATTACATTGTACAGATTTTTACTAACCGTATTCACAAACAATAATTTTTTATAATCTATTGGCTTTACAATATCCAAAGCTATCTGTCCTGATTTAATTTTGTCATTCAATTCCAAAATCACATCACTGTTTATAATCGTTGAAATGAAAGTACTGACAAGCATATACGTTATCATTTCTCTAAACTGTATACTACCTGATGCAGTTTCTACTGTTTGTTTTTCCATAAGAGCTTTCCAAATAAAATATTGAGAGAAAACAAACAATATTTTAGATACCAAATTGCACACATAATTAAATTTATATGTTAATCCGGAATTAAACTGCCTAATCATATATTCCCAATATAACTTCACAACACATTTCTCCAATCTGCTACATTGCTTTTTTACAAGATGCTACATTGCTTTTATCCAAGCTGTCACATCATATTTACAGGCCCAGGATTATCACTTAGGCAAATCGTTATACATTTGTCTGACTATCTGATCGATATCGTCTTCATATATCTTGAAGTCCTTTAACGAAATGTCGTTATTAACAAGAATATTTAAAATGTTAGCAGCAGATATTTCTTTTCTTTCATACCAGATATCAATATTACCGTTTCGCACTTCTGCTGAAGTAATTCCTTTCATTTTCAAAACATTCAAATCAATGTCAGTATCAGAAGTCTGTATCACTATCCTGCAATCATTACCATACTTTTCTTTAACTTCATCAATGCTTCCGTCAAACATCTTAGTTCCGTTATCAATAACAATTACTCTCGAGCATAACTTCTCAATATCCGACATATCATGAGTTGTCAGCATGATTGTTGTATTCATTTCTTTGTTTATGGTACTTATCAGCTCTCGAATGTTTTCTTTTACTACAACGTCCAATCCTATTGTCGGTTCATCCAGGTATAAAATAGGCGGATTATGCAGCAGTGCACATGCAAAATCAGCTCTCATTCTCTGTCCCAATGATAACTGTCTAACCGGTGTGTTAATGAAATCATTCATTTCCAATAATTCCTTAAACATATCCATGTTCTTCGCAAATACGCTGTCAGGAATTTTGTACATATATTTCATCAAACTGAGTGAGTCAATAACCGGAATATCCCACCATAACTGACTTCTTTGTCCGAATACAGCTCCAATATTTTTTGCATTTTTTACTCTGTCCTTATACGGTTCATATCCCAATACATTAACGCTTCCACCGGACGGAACCAGTATCCCGGACAGCATTTTCATAGTTGTGGATTTTCCTGCGCCGTTTGGTCCAAGATAACCTACTATCTCTCCCTGCTCGATTGAAAAAGACACATTCTTAACTGCTTCTTTCTCCTCGTACTGTCGGTGAAAGAAATCCTTCACCACTCCCGAAAATCCTTCACGTCTCTTTTGAACCATAAATGTTTTTGACAAATTTTTAACTTTTATTATTTCCTGACCCATCTTAATTCTCCTTAGGAAGCTGCTTCTTCCATTGGACTTAATAATTGTCCTAACTTAACGATTGATACCTGTTTATAATTTGTAAAATCATCAAAATCGATTTCACACTCAAATGTTTCTTCCAGTGCTACCATTAACTTGATTAATCGTATTGAAGTAAGTACTCCACTTTCCATCAAATCCTGCTCATTGTCTTTTTCCGTTAATTGAGATCCAAATTCTGAATTAATCAATTCACGTATTTTTGCATATATATCATCTTCATTGCTCTCATCTGATGTTTCACCGAAATTAATTGCAGAATTGACAACAATATTTTCCTGTTCATCGATCATTCTGTTGATATCAACTTTTCCATTAGGCAATTTCAAAAATTCTTCTACCTGGTAAATCTTCACCGGTATAAACTGCTTTGGAATATGATCTTCTAATCTGCCTCTTATCTCGTCTGAATTCTGAATATCCGCTGACTTTAAAAATGTCACAATCTGCTTATTATCAGTGATTGCTGTCTTTGAATCAATAATGCTTGAATCTTTTTGTATATAATTATCAATTTCATTCAAGTCAAATCTCATTCCATTCAGCTTTATCTGCTGATCTTTTCTTCCACAAAACTGTAAAACACCATTTTCAGATTCCTTTACAAAATCACCGGTCTTATAGTATCTGTTTCCTTCTTTTATCACAAATCTTTCCTCTGTCAGCTGACTGTCATCATGATAACCTCTTGCAAGTCCCTTACCTGTCAACCATAATTCACCAATTCCATCTTCATCCTTTTCATCAATGATATAATCAACATTATCAATCATGTTGCCAATATATACGTTATCTTCATCAGAATTCAGTCTGTAAACAGTTGAACATACACTGTTTTCTGTTGGACCATATTCATTGTATAATCCTACTGATTCAAGTTTCTTATAATGTTTCTTAACCAGCTCGCTTGTAAATGATTCTCCTGCAATAACAACAAATCTCATTTGAGTATCATCACTTAAAGCTTCAAGTAATACTGTATAAAAACTTGGAACTGTCAAAAAATGAGTTACAGACTTTTCCTTTATCTGTTTTGCTAAATATTTAACATCCAGTTTTTTATCCTCAGAATACATTACAAGGGTTCCTCCGCTAAGCAATGTTGAAAAAATATCTTCAACTGAGCTGTCGAATGAAATAGATGGAATCTGTAACACCTTATCCTCTGAAGATAAGCCATAATATTTTATTCTCCACTGTATAGTGTTCATAATAGAATTGTGCTCGATTTCTACTCCCTTTGGTTTTCCTGTACTTCCGGAAGTATATAAAATATACGCCAAATCACTATCGCTCGCATTATTGATTGCATCTTCGCTTGTATCATTAATTGTCTCAGCACTTTCTGTCAGCAATTCATCTATCAGTACTATTTTTTCACTATGCTTCAACTGATCCCTAGTTTTTGATGAACAAATTATTTTTGCCACATTTGCATCACTAATCATATATTCGATTCTGTCCTGCGGATATGTAATGTCCAACGGAAGATATGCATTTCCTGACTTCAAAATACCCATAATAGATATAATCATGTTGAAAGATTTCTCAACATACACTGCTATCACACCATTCTTCACATCATTCAAATTAGCAGCAACATTATCTGAGAGTTTATTAAGCTCCTCATAAGTCATCTTTCCTTCATCATCTGATTCCAAAGCAACATTTTCATAATTACTTTTTGCAATTACATTAAACAACTCATCAATTCTCATTTTGCACCTCACATATTTTTTGCATCAAAATAAAACGCTATCCCGTCAAAAAAATAGCATAAAAATAAAACGCTATCCCGCCAAAAAAATAGCATAAAAAATTAACATTATTAAATTTCTAATAGATTTGGAATAAATAGTAAATGAAAATTAACCCCTTAATTTACAATACAATTTTATAGTCATTCCTTCATAGTACCATTAAGTATTGTCTGTATAGAAATAATAAAAATACAACTCCGATATAATAATTAATCATTTATAAACAAGATTATCATTTATCTTTTCCCATACTCATAATACTATAAGCGTGTACAGTTTACTAAACTACTTTTTTTTTGTCAAGCCGACTTTTATCCTTCATCGTTGTTTCCCTGTGTTTTTTTTGTGAACTTTTTTGTTTTTTGGTTTCAAAACGTATACCTTGTGAAACATAGAAACACCACCGCATGCGGTGGTGTTTCTGAACATTATCTTTAGTTTGCTGCGAGATTAGGAACCTGACTGTACTTCATCATGCAAATGTCATTTTCCTGAATTTCTGTTGTATGAGTTGGATCTGTGCAGTAAAGTCCTGCTCCTGATTCAAATACCATAAACATATTTCCCTTGTCAGTCTTGCAAATTCCCTCAAGCATTGAAGGAAGAATTCTCTTTCCTGTAGGATTTCCCAATGTCTTTGCTTTGTTAACCTTACATGAGTAACTAATCAGATATGAATCTGCAATCAATCCGTAAGACTGTGCAAAAAGGAAGTTTCTCTTTGAAGAGTTTGTGGCTTTTGTAACTATAAGTCCCTGACAGTTAGCAGGTACTGCGAAAGAATATTTCTTTGTAAATACAAGTTTTTTCTTCTTTACTGTCACCTTGTATCCCTGCATTGTACAGTTATTGTCATTTGCACTTCTTCCGGCCCAGAATACCGTTCCGTCAAAGCCTGCAAAATCTGCATAGCCAGGAAGTTTCACTGTCTGAGTATATTTGATTGTCTTGCCTTTCTTTATGCTTACTGTCTTTTTGTAATCAATAATACCTAATGTGTCTGCAGCAGCAATATTGTTAAGGCTGACTACAAGTCTTCCCTTTACATTAGTAAGTGAACCAACGTGATCTTTCTGTCCGATTTTGAAGTACTTAACGTAAGCTTTTGTTGACTTGTTGTACATCAATATAAGTGATTTCTTTGAATTTGTCTTGTGGTACATTGACACGTAAACATATTTTCCGATAACACAGAGTCCCTGTGGAACGTAGTTATCAAGATGCTTGATTCCATATTTCTTGCTAACTTTGCTCATAAGTGTGTTATGAATTTCTGTGCATCTTGCCTGTCTTTTTATTTCAGATTCTGTATATTCCCACTTAATCTGATTATTTATTGCGTATTTCTTACCAAATGAGTTCTGATAAACCTTGAGAACAAGATTTGTATCGTAAAGGAATGCTCCCTCTCCTACTGTTGTTATTGTTTTGAACATTGTAAATGATGTAAGTGCTTTACAGCTCTTAAATGCCTTCTTATCAATTGTCTTGATTCCGGAATATGCAGTTACAGTTGCAAGATTCTTACATGCATTAAATGCTGAATGTTTGATTGTTGTAACTGTATTTGGAAGTGTCACATTTGTGAGTCCTAAACATCCGTAGAATGCCATACCACCGATTGTTTTAACTCCTGAAGGAATTACAACTTCTGTGATACTTGTACAATTCTTTACAATATCATCAGGAATCTTTGTCATTCCAACTTCAAATGTTACTTTCTTAACGTTGCTGGCCTTACCTAATATCTCAACACCCTTTGTAACATTCATAGGAATGCTAATCTCTGTCATTGCAAGACAGTTGCTGAATGTATCAGTTCCCATGTCTGTGAGGGACTGTGGCAACACTACATTTCCCATAACAGTACAATCTGCAAAAGCCTGATCACCGATAACTTTTAACTTGCCCGGCAATGTAACAACCTTTAATGCATTACATCCCTTGAAAGCTTCTTTTCCGATTTCTTCCAAATCACTGTCTGCTACTGTTGTAAATGTAGTAATATTTGTATATTCTGCAAATATTCTGTCATTTATCTTTTTAATTCCCTTAGGAAGTACAATCTGAGTTAATGTTTTGTCATCTTTTTTGCCCAAAAACTCAATTAAAACACCGTCTTTTACCTTATAGAGTTCATCTATAATAACGTAATCAACAGTTGTTGTTTCCGGAGTAGTAATCGGTGTTGTCTCTGATGCTGTTTCAGATACAGTTTCAGAACTGCTCTCCGATACTGTTTCCGAACCTGTTTCTTTGTTGCCGGATGGAGTCTCTCCATTGCCGTTTTTTGTTGTTTCGCCTGCAGAAGTTGTTTCGCCTGAAATTGCTTTATTTGATGTAGTCTCCTGTGGTACCCCCGCCTCAGTTTCATTTGCAATAAAAATATTTCCCTGTGGAGCTGCAATTTCTGTCTTCACTTCTTGAGCGCTTACTGCCGGTGAATAAGAAATTCCCGACACCACCATGGCCACTGCGAGCACCGTACTCAGTCTCTTTGCTACTGTCTTTCTCATAACATCCTCCTATTATTTCCTAATTTTCTTACTTTTCGTCTGTAGTCCTCAGATCTTCCCTCTCTGAGATTTCCTGAACGCCTCGGAGTTCTTGCTGCGAAATGCGCGTCAGTCATTAGATAATCAGTTTCACATTACAGTATACTACTGTAAATGTGTTGAAAACGTGTTATTTTTGTGTTCTTTGACACTTTATAAGGTGATAAATACACTTTTCGAATTTAATCCCAAATAATTTATCTCCCTAACAGCAATCGGAAGAATAGACTATCTTTAGTCTATTCTTCCGCTCACAAATCATATATTAAATTATATATTAATTATATATTAAAAATATATCTTAGTTGAATACATCTCTGCTGTTTTCGAGTTTTTGGATTTCTTTTTCGCCCTGAACTACCATAGTCTGGAAATCTTCTATTGTACTCTTAAGTCTTGGAAGTGCTTCCTGCTTGTAAGTATTGATTTCATCTAATGCTGATAATGTATCTGCAAATGCCTGCTTTAATGTCTCTGCATTAAGCTGTGACTCTGCAGCCTGCTTATGAATCTGTGTTCCCTGCTCTTTGAGCATCTTAGATGTCGCTTCAATCATGTTGTTTGTTGTGTCATTTAAAGCTGTTACTTTTTCAAGGACTATTTTCTCATCATATAAAGCTCCACCTACTGTAACAGCAGTTCTGAGTGCATTTACAGTAACAAGTTTTGCTCTGTCTACTGAACGGATAAGCTCTTTGTTGTTCTTGCGAATCATTTCCATTGCAACAATACCCTGCTGATTTACTGCGAGTAACTGCTGGAAGTCCATTACTCTCTGACGAAGAGGGTACAAAAGTTCTTCTTCAATAAATTTAATCTTGTCCGGATTTTCACCGCTTACCTTTGCGTTTTCAACTGCATTTGAAACGCTTGCATCTAACTGAAGTCCCATTTCAATACTCTGATTGAGCTTCTTTGTAAGTTCTCTCATTGAATCCTGTTCAATCTCAAGAGTTGTGTTGTCATTAATAAGAGTCTTCTTACCTTTTTCTAATGACTTAACAATCTCAGAAATTTCAGCATCTGCTGTCTTGAACTTCTCAAAATATCTTCTTACAGGATTAAATAACTTTCCAAATGTTCCTGTCTTAAGGAAATCAATTCCTGATGGATCGAGGTCTCTCATCTTAATTGTAAGGTCTTCAAGACTCTTTGCAACTTCACCTGTCTCTCCACCCTGCATTCCAAGCTGTCCTACTCTTCTTTCTAAGATAGCATTGCTCTTTGAAGACTGTTTTAATATTTCATCACCAAAACCTTCCATAGCGCTTGCATATTCTTTTCTCTGAGTAATAGATTCTATATCAACAGACATAATTTCAGCTGTCTGCTGTTCTACTGTTGTTGCAATTGCAGTATTCTCCTCAGGTGTAGGTAATAGCTGCTGAGCGATTTCCTCTTTAACCGCTTCTGTTGTTGGTAAACTTAAATCTAACATACATGTATCCTCCCTTGTATTTTATTCTTTTTAATCTGATATTAATATGTTTTCATACCCCCACCTTCACTTTGTTTAGAGGAGAGGGACATCTACTTCTCAGTTATATTTATCATACTCGTAAATAACTGAAATAACAATTATTTTTTTCAATTTCAATTAACTGTAATAGTAATTATCTTTTAGAGCGATGCATTAAATAACGTCTTTAACTGATAGATGATATCTTCAGTATCGGCATTAATACTTGCTGCTTCATTAATATCACTAATCTGCTGCAATGCATCAAGATTTGCATTGTATCCGATTGTATAGATTGGAACACTAAGCCCCTGAACAACACTCTTGATTTCTCTTAAATCATATCCGATATTTGAATCGCCATCACTCAATACAAATAATAATGGTTTTGCGTCAGGTGTTGTCTCTAGCTGCTCTCTGATCATATCAAGACCAACAACTATCGCATCAAAAGTTGCTGTTCCGCCACCTTCTGTGAAATGTTCTACAGATCCTTTAAACAGACTCTGCTGATTCAAATCGAACTCTGCAATCGGAACCTCAACTGTAACATCAGTACTGTAAGATACCAATCCGATATAGTTTGAGCTGTTAATATATTTCATTGAATTTATCAATGAGTTTTTAAGTGAAGCCAATGGTTCTCCGCCCATACTTCCTGATGTATCTGCAACAAATACTGCGACGATGGCATTTTCTCCGTCTTTGTTGTTCTTGTACAAATCCTGCATAGATTTAAGTGCCTCACCATCAAGTTCATTGTACTCACACTTGTAGTCTTTCATTGAATTGAATCCTGCATCCTTTGCTCTCTTCTGTGCCTTTTCTGAAGTACAAAACTGTCCAAACTGCTTCAATATCTCTTTTTTGTCCTCAGATGTTGATGAAATAATAGCAAGTGGGTTGTTATGAATATATCCGTATGGAACAAACTTATAATTCTTCTCCAATGCAGGATCTTTGATATAAGACTGGTATTCCATAATAAATCCGTCCAAAGTACCTTTATTTGCAGCCTTTCTCATCTGGATAGTTGTCAAAGCAACAAAAGGAACATTGTTCTGAAATTTCTTAAATCCCTCCATTGCTGTATCAGACAATGGATTTTCATAATCATATCTCTGAAGTGTACAAGCTAAGAAGTTAAGTCCTGAAGTACTTGTAAATGGGTTAGTGTATCCCATACTCATCTTTCCTTCTTCTGTAGCTTCTGTAATAGTTTTCATGTCTATCGTACCGTACTCATCAACAAGTTTTTTGTACTTATTGTTTTTAATTACGATTCCTGCAACGTTACTAACAAGACAGTCTGCTGCATACTCTGTCTCAACACCTTCTGCATTCAAAATAGATACCCACATTGATGCTGATGGAGAGAATCCGTCTGCAACTGCTTTTCCGCTGGCAATATAATCCTTTGCCTGTCCGCTGCTGACATTTCTGATCTGTACGCTGACTTTTTGTCCGTTAATTTCTACACCCTGACTGTTGAATTCATTGGCCATATCGCACAGCCATCCGTCTGTACCTGTACCTGCCTTTTCAGGTGAACAGAAAATTTCCGCATACAAGTCTGTTGTAGCAGGCACTGTAACTTCACATGTATTTATATCAGGTAATTCATTTGCAACACTATCCTCTTCTTCATATTCGATAGAAGATTTATAAGTTTTACCCTTCTTTGGGTCTACTTTTTTTGTCATTTTGATAATTGTTTTTTTCGCATCCTCTGATGAAATAGCCTTCTGAGATTTTCCTATATTACGTGTAATATAAATTCCCCCGAAAACTAACACGGCAACTATTGCAAAAATACCAATAATCAGACCGTTCTTTTTTCCTTCACTTCCCATATTCATACTTCCTCCTGTGTGTCTTTTTTATTTATTAATTCCGAAACTCATAGCAGCAAGTTCCCTGTGTGACCGGTTTATTTCTATAGTTCCGGTATTACAAACAGATTTGAACCTTGCACGATGTCTCGAAATAATTAACTGTATAATTTTACTTCTTTTGTGAGTTTCTCGATTTCTTCCAGAATCTCATCATGTTCTTCATTATCCTTTTCTGTAGATAACTCAAACATTAATGTCTCTATCTTCAAAAGAAGTTCTTCATTGAGGGCAATTGCCTCTTTTATCTTTTGAAGATTGTCTTCGTAGAGCTGAAGCTGCTTTTCCTGAATGTCATCAGGAATATCATCCTCTTTATATCTCAACAGTTTCTCATACTCACGATCAGCAAAAATCTGCATTCTGTTTGCCATGGCAACTACGTTGCTGACTGCTGATTTTTCAGCGGACCTTACGATTGCATCATATTTTCCCCAACTCAGACTTCCCTTTTGGAATTTTTCTCCGATAATATTTTCTGTGTTTGCAAAAAGATTATCCATTCGTCTAAGCTGCTCACTTGCAGTTCTTGCTGTGTCTCCAAGAGGTCTGCTTGTAAAATATGATTTGAGAACCATACCTGCTTTCTTCATGTCATCAACAGTATCTGTTGAAACTCTTGTGCGCTTTGGATCTGACAACAATTCGTGATTGCCATAAAAAAACGCAAACAAAAGAACCAGTGCCATAAATATTGACATTCCGGGTCTTATAACTCCCGGATCAGAAGGTCTTAGATTTAATAATCCCGGAGAATAGCATATGACAGCAGTAAAAACTACAGCAAGATTCAAGCCTGCCAGCTTAAGGTATTTAACTATATTCATAAACACTTACCTCCGTTTCCCTTCTTCAAGCATCTTATTTACAACTCTCTCTGCCGCATGACCGTCATCAACGCAGCAGAATCTTCTATAGAATCTATTATATTTGTCACTGTAATCTGAAGTCACTTTCCTGATTCGCTTAACCGCATTAATCAGTTCATCATTTGTCTGAAATATTGGTCCCGGCAAATCTTTTTCGATATCAAGATAGAACCCGCGTAATACATCTCTGTATTTTTCCAAGTCATACATAAAGAATAATATCGGTCTGCGAAGATTTGCATAATCAAAGAATACCGATGAGTAATCTGTTATGCATATATCGGAAATGAGATACAGCTCCGTTATGTCATCATAACTGCTTCCATCATAAACAAAATCTCCAAATTGTGTCAAATCCAAACTGTCCACTATCCAGTAATGCATTCTGAGTAGAAGAACATACTCGTCTCCCACCTCTTTTTTTAATCTGTTAATATCTAAAGCCAGTTCAAATTTGTACTCTCCGGCTCCATAGTAACTGTCATCACGCCATGTCGGTGCGTACAGAATTACTTTTTTGTCCTTTGGTATTCCAAGCTTCTTTTTTATCTCAATTGCCAAAACATCCCTGTCCTCTGCATACATCGGGTCGTTTGCGGGATATCCGTACTCGAGAATCTTATTCTTATCAAATCTGAAGCAACTCTGAAAAACTTCCGTTGAAAACGGATTATCCGATAATAGGAAATCCCATTTTCTCGTTTGTCTGTACACTATGTCTTTGTATCTTGGGTTGGCTGAGTGAACATCCTCCATATCAAATACAAGTTTTTTAAGCGGTGTTCCATGCCATGTGGAGAGTAAAATCTGGTTGTCTCTCTTTGGTATGGACAGTGGCTGCCTCATGTTGTTGACCTGATACTTACATCTGGTCATGTAATAATAATATAAAAGGCTGAATCTCTTAACTTTCTTATGCTTGCCTTCTATGTTGATCTTCTTGTTATTAACAACCCAGATATATTTATATTCACTTCCATAGTGTTCCTGCATATATTTGTAAATATATTTTGGTTGTCCGGAACAGTTACGTCCCACAAAACTCTCAAACAAAATCCAGTTATCCTTAACTTTCATTCGGTTGAAAATATATAGATTAATGGTTCTGTACAAGTGCTTCTTCTCAGAAAACATCATAGTTAACTTTCTCTTGATGAGTTTTATTCTGATGTTCTTTTTAGCGGTCCTGCCGTCGCCTGCTGCAGCAGCTTTAAGAATCTTTCTGTCTCTGCCGCCAAACTTCTTAAGCACCTTTTTGTCCACCTTAAATATCACATTGGATAAAAGATCAAACTCCTTATCAACTCCCGGCATTCCATCATAGTACCTTCTTGCAAAGGTACCAACGTAATAAGCTGCTGCCATGTACTGAAAATGTTCAGCTGTCTTTTCTCCTGTGTTAATACATGAGAGAAAAGCCTTTGCAAAATACTGTATCTTTTCCGGATCGTCAAATCGATCGAGAGACGGATATTTTATCTCGTCATTGTGAAATCTCTTGGCATAAACACTGTCTCGGGAAGATGAATATCTTTCCACGCAGTTTAGAATCTGCGCCACAAACTTTGCATCGGAATAATACTTCTGCTCTTCATCAAACATTAAATCATTCTTCTGCAAAAAAGACTTCTTTATAAGTATCCCAAGGGAAGAAATATCCTCTAACTTATTTTTATCCGTCAGAAGAGTTTTCATTATGTCCCCGAAATCCTGTTTTGTATCATTAACTAAGCCTTCATCAAACTCACTGTCTCCGCTTCCGCTTGAAGCGTCAGGCTGATCAACATTAAAGGCCGCCCTCTTAAACCACGTGTGTAATATTCTCGAATAAACAACATCATCCAGAGATTTTGCTGTCTTCATAAGATTACTCAGCGTATCCTCCACAAGATAGTCATCGCTGTCCAAAAAATACACATAGTCACCGCTTGCGTTTGCCAACCCTGCATTTCTTGCAGCGGCAACGCCGGTCTTTTCCGTCATCTCTACGATAACCAGTCTGTTGTGAGCTGCAAATGCTTCGATAATGTCATCGATTCTCTCAAAATCATAGTCCTTTTCATTATCCATGGCACATCTGTCAAATACCAGTACTGTTTCAATATCTTTGTACTCCTGAGCTGCTATACTGCCAAGACAGTCTTCCAAAAATGCTCTTCCCTTGTGATAGGGAACTATAATACTTATCATTTAAATACTTTCTCCACAACTCTCTTTGCTGCAAATCCGTCATCCACACAACAGAATCTGTCATAAAACTGATTATATCGCTCTTTATTATCTGCAACAATATTATCTATATTCTTTATTGCGTCAACCAATTCATCATTTGTTCTGAAAATTGGTCCCGGCAAGTCTTTATCAATATCAAGATAAAATCCTCTGAGGACATCTCTGTACTTCTCCAAATCATACATGAAGAAGAGGATTGGTCTCTTAAGATTTGCATAGTCGAAAAATACTGACGAGTAATCTGTAATGAGCATGTCTGATATCATATATAACTCAGTGATATCGTCGTAATTACATACATCCTTTGTAAAATCTCCAAAAGAAGACATGTCAAGTCTGTCTACTACAAGATAGTGCAGTCTGAGAAGCAGAATGTACTCATCTCCAAATTCTTTCTTCAATCTGTCAATATCAAGTGCAAGACTGAACTTGTATTCGCCCGCCTCGTACATCTCATCATCTCTCCATGTCGGAGCGTAGAGAATAAGCTTTTTATCTTTTGGAATACCAAGCTTCTCTTTGATCTTTGCTGCTCTCTCTTCCAAATCAGGTGCATACAATGGATCGTTTGCCGGATATCCTGATTCCAGAATCTTTTCCTTTTCAAACTGGAAACAACTCTGGAATACCTCAGTTGAAAACGGATTGTCCGATATAAGATAATCCCATCCTCTTGTCTGTTTGTAGACGACTTCTTTGTATTTTGGATTTGCTGAATGAATATCATCCATATCAAACACAAGCTTCTTAAGTGGTGTTCCATGCCAGGTTGAAAGACATATCGTCTCATCACGTCTTGGCACAGACAACGGCTGTCTCATATTGGTAACCCAGTATTTACTTCTGTTCATATAATAGAAGTACTTAAGGCTCCATCTCTTACATGATTTGTGTTTGCCTTTTATCTTTATTCCTTTTCTGTCCTTGAGCCAGATGTAAGTATATTTGTCGCCGAATTCCTTCTGCATATACTCGTAAATATACTTTGGCTGCCCTGAACAGTTTCTTCCCATAAAACTCTCAAACACAATCCAATTCTCCTTCAGGGAGAATTTGCTGAACACATAAATAGTTATGGTCTTATATAACTTTCTCTTGTCGAAAATGATTGTCTCAAACTTTCTTCTGGCAAGTAATGACTTCTGCATTCTCTCCAGTTTCTTTCTGTTTCCTTTTCCAAATGCCTTGATATATCTTCTGTCTCTAAGCTTTAGTCCTCTTCCAAGTAAAGCCTTTGGATTGATTGTCTTTGCCATTTCCACAAGTTTGTCAAAAAATTCATTTTTCCATTCAGGTTCTTCACCCCACTTGTATCTCTTTGGAAATTCCAATGTAATAAATCTTCCAAGAAGATACTGAAGATAATCTTTTATCTCCGCTTTAGTGGCAACGCTCAAAGCATCCGGATATGCACTGAACAGACTTGGCATAGTCTCATATAATGTAGCCTGACTGAGAGACGGGTTAGTCTGCTTGTCATTATGTCTTCTTCTGACATAGAGTGCATCCTCTGTTCCTTTTATGTTTCTTGCATTACTGAACAGAGCCGCCATAACTCTCACATCAGCATAGAAATATTGTTCTTCGTTGAACCTGATATTATAATCATCAAACAAACTCTTTCTGTACAGGCATCCAAGTACTGTAACCTTCTGGAATCTCTTGTACCTGTTGACACAGTAATCAATCGGATTATTGAAATCTATCTCAGCAAGCATTTCTTCCTCGCCCTCGTAGGCTTCTGCCTGTCCTGTTACATATGCAGCTCTCTTGAACCATGTATTTTTGACCTGTCCGTACACAATGTCAGTTTCATTATCCATCATTGAGACAAGTGCCTGAAGAGACTCTCCACACATATAGTCATCATTATCAAGGAACATAATATATTCGCCTGCAGCTTTATCAAGTCCGAGATTTCTGGCTGCTGCAACGCCATGTGTTCCTTCATTCTTGTACATAGTAATCTTTGCCGAATCCTTATACTTCTCCACAAGTTCTGTCGGATCATCCTCATCACCGTCGTAAATAAGTATGGTTTCAATATCTTTATAACTCTGCTCTGCTATACTGCAAAGCGCATCCTCTAAATATGCAAGACACTGTTTATGTGTAACAATAATGCTAATCATGGGGTACAATCTCCTATTTAATGATTCAATTAATACTCTTCTGATTCTGCAATCACATTATTTTTTGCTTGCAGAATCATAAGTTATTTCGTATTTCCTAATTATGAATGTAAATCTTCTTTAATCTGTGTTGTTGAAATGTCAGGTGTTCTTGGAAGGTAAACAACTTCACAATAATCTTTTAAGAAGTCAAACTTTCCTTTCCAGTCATCACCCATAACAAATGTATCGATCTCATATTTCTGTACATCTGTTACCTTCTGCTCCCAGTTTTCTTCCGGAATAACAAGATCAACATATCTAATGGCTTCAAGAACCATCTTTCTCTGCTCGTATGTAAAATAGCATTTCTTCTGTTTTGAATTCCAGTTAAATTCATCTGTTGAGAGAACAACTACAAGGTAATCCCCCAGTTCCTTGGCTCTTCTCAAAATATTTATATGTCCGTAATGTAACATATCAAATGTTCCATAGGTTATTACTCTCTTCATAAATATATCCTCCTAAAAAATAGCATTCTCAAATTCTTCGACTGCTTCTTTGTTGTATTGTTTAGGGTCAAAGTCACACTTTGGTACGCGACCTTCTCTATAAGCCCTTAACCCATCTATTATACTATCTTTATCAGCTTTTATCAAATACTGTCCGTTTTCCATGAGACTGTCCGTCACTGATGAAAAATCCGAGACAATTATCGGCAATCCCACAATTCTGGCTTCAAGCAGAACCATCGGCTGTCCTTCATATATGGATGGCAGAATAAAGCAGTCGCACATGCTCATAAGCTTGAACGGATTCATTAGATTCCCTGTGAGAACTATCTTATCTTCAATTCCAAGTTCCCTAATCTGAGTCTCCACCTCACCCTGAAGCGGTCCCTGTCCAATAATGTAAAGTTTTGAATCAGGATACTCTTTCAAATATTCATTGAAAGCACTAACCAGTGTCTTGTGGTTCTTCTCCGGTGAGAATCTTCCCATGGTAACGAAGTTTGTTTCTTCCTTCTTTGGAAGAACAAATCCCTCATAGACCGCCTCCTCTTCAAGGCAGTCATAGACTCTCTGATAGTTGATAGTGTTCTTTGCAAATGAAAACTTCGAGTCTGTTTCCGGTGTGGCAAGATTCTTCCTGTTGACTTCCATAACCGAATGACTGCATGACACCAGTCTGTCCCAGTCAGTGTACATATTGAAAATCATTGCCATCTTTCTCTTGAGCGGTCGTTTATGATTTACCTTTCTCATTTGGTCTGCAATCAGATCATTGTGCATCCATATAGATTTCTTCGGCGCATTGAGATGTGGAAATACAAATGCCATAATCGGTGAATATCCGCAAAACTCCACAACAGCATCAAACTTTGCATTGCCTGCAATTCGCTTTGCCTGTCTTGCAAACATCTTTTCCGGCAACAATTTTTTGAATGCTCCGTTTATATTAAAGGCCATGGCGATTACCATTTTTATATTCTCACCGATTGAAGCAAAGTTGTAACTTGTTCTCACAAGCACACGAACATTTTTGTTTATCTCCTCCATTCGCTGTTCCTGATCCGGAGTAAGTGCCTCGTACAAATATGCTGTAACGTCATATTTATCGTAGTCAATGTTATTTAGAAGACTTAAGAAGGAATGGGTAATGCCGTTTTGGAGGGCACGTCCCAAGGCAATAAAAATCTTCTTTTTCTCATTCTTTGCAGTTATCACTTTTACCTGTCCTGCATTCCCGTAAAAAATGGCATCAATAATTCTCTTTGCCACGTTGCCATCATCATTAGCACAAAATCTCTCTCTTGATTTTCTGTAATCTTCTTCCTTTGGCTTTACTGCACTGTCAATGTTGCAAAGCCACTTTGACAGTTCCCCTAAATTGTCAGTTGCCGGTCCCGGAAGTTCATCAATATCCATATACATTCCTCTTGTCTGTCTGTACTCACTAAGATCCGGAATGTAGAACAGTATCGGTCTGTTTGTCACAAGGAAATCAAAGAAAATGCTGGAGTAATCTGATATCAGAACATCCACTGCTGCAAGCACTTCATTTGTATCAAACAAAGGACTGACTAAAAGCCCTTTTAGTTTCTCTGATGCCTTAACCTTTTTGTAAATTGCCTGATGCGGTTTGATAAGAAGTTGCATATCATTTTCTTTCATGAGTCCTTTCAGACTCTCATAGAACTCCTCGAACTTCTCCACATCTCCTCTTGTATTGTTAAAATCTGTACCCTTCCATGTAGGAGCATACAGCACCGTCTTTTTATTTTTATCAAGTTCAACGCCTGAAGCAATGAGCTTATCCTCAACCACACTTCTGTCACTGCCTATTATGGTGTCGGTTCTTGCCTGTCCTGTTTCAATAACCTTTCCCGGCAGAATATTTTCAAGCTTATATGACTTCATATACATGTCAGTGTGATGAGCATTTGGTGAAAGAAGATAACTTGCCTGCAGGAAATTTCTCTCTGTGTTTGCAACCTGAATATTGCCCTTTGGCATCTCATACCCCATAAGTTTAAGCGGGATACCATGCCAGGTATTGATATAAACCTGACCTTCTTTTCTCGTGTAGCAAGGCGGGAAAGTACTGTTATTAATCAGATAACCTGCACTGGCAAGATACTTATAATATTCCCTGCTCTTTATTTTAACAAAACTAACATTGCCTGCACCTTTATATTGCTCAAAATTATCTTTCCAGTCAGCCTCGTTATTATATACCCATACATGTCTGTAATTGTTATCTTTGATAAGTTCGTTGAACAATGCCTTTGGTCCGCAAGTCATTCCCGCGCCGTAAAAAGACTCATACAAAATCACCCTTGTATCAACCTTTAATTTCTCATAATATTTTGAATACGGCACATAGAAAATGTAATTCTTTGCGACTCGCGCCAATTTATTCTTCTTCAACTTCTCAACAATTGCACTCATACAACCTCTCAATTCAACTAAAAACTCTCTGCTCTATCCAACATTCTCTGTCTCTATCCAACATTCTCTGTCTCTATTACCATCAATAACTCAGAACCAATCAACCGGCTCACTCTCCAAAAACAAATTCTTTGATTCGCTTTGCCGAATTTCCGTCTTTGTAATAATTGACTGATTCATTTACTTTTCTTCTCTTATCCCGAAACTCATCCCTGTTTTCCGCGATACTCTCCACAAACGTAAGTACCTCTGCCGGCTCTGTAAAATATGGTCCGGGCATCATATCGTAAGGATTCTCGAAAGTAAAACCTCTGTCCACGTCATACTTTTTTAAATCACCCACGGTAAATGCTATCGGTCTGTCAAGTAACATATAATCAAAATACACGGACGAGTAATCCGTGATAAGTGCATCTGCTGCTCTTAAAAGTCCATACACACTGCACTTTCTTTTTTTCAAATCATCCTGAGTCAGGAATTCAATACATTCATAATCTGCAAGATCTCCCACCACTTTCTGGAAAGGATGAATCTTGACAATCATTCTCATTCCATGCTCTTTCAGCTTATCATTCAAAATCTTCACATCTGACTCTGCGAATCCCGGAAGGGGAATCACCTGCTCACTGTCTCTGTATGTAGGAAGCCAGACAATCAACTTGTCCGCACCCATTCTCAGACTCTCGTCAGATTTACTATCCACTGCAAACAATTCATCATTTCTTGGCTGTCCTGTGATAATCACCTGGCTGTCACTGCAGCTGAAACACTTCATAAGAATTGGATTAAACAACTTGGACGTAGAGATAATATAAGTGAAATAATTATAATCAATCTTCTCAAGTCCCTTCTCCATATTGCCCAATTTCTTCAGTGGCATACCGTGCCAGAGATTTACAACTATCTGATCTTTTGAAGGTTTTATCGGATACTTTCCAAAACTGTAGAATGCGTACTTAGATTTCAGAAAATAGAAAATCCCTTTTTTGTTATCTGTAAATGTCACATTATCCGGAGCCTCACTCACAAAATCTTTCCAGTCATTTGCACTTACAACTATCCTGTATTTTTTATTGAACTCATTCTCAATAAGATAATCATAGAATGCCTTTACATTATCCCTGAAACCGAGATTTGAATAAAAGAATATAATGTCTTTCTTTTTAATAATTCTATTTACAAAAGTGAGAGGTTTGAAGGCAACTCTCAGCAAATCTTTATTCATTTCATGAATCTCCATCTTTTCTAAGAAGTTTTTTGTAAACGAAAGTTCTGAGACTGTTTGGCATAATCCCCACAGCAATGTGACCGCCAACTCCCACTATCATCTGACCTGTTGAAATAAAACCAATCTTCTTTAGGTGAGTCTTAAATCTCACAATCTTTCCCACATATGACAGTCCGCCACGTCTTTTGTACATCTCATCACCGGCTCTCATATAAACCAGAATGTCTCTGAGATTGTACGCTTCCGCGCCCTCCATCAGCATTGCTACCCAGAGGTTGTAGTCCTCAAAGAAATCATAACTCTGATAACCTCCGCATTTTTGTACAAATGACTTTTTGTACATAACAGAAGGATGGTTGAAAGGACTTCTTTTCTTGGCAAAGTTTAGAATCTCATCTCTCTCCTGAGGTAACTGTCTGGTGCTGCCAAGGCAGTTTATGTCATTCTCTATCTCCTCCACGGTCTTTGCACTTCCTCGAAACTCTCTCACAGTACCACCGACTATATCAACATTTCTATCTTCAATTATGCTAAGCTGCTTTTCCATTCTGTCCGGCAAAGCAATATCGTCACTGTCCATTCGCGCCACTATCTCATTTCTGCAGTAACCGATTCCTGCATTGAGAGCATGGGCCAACCCCATATTTTTCTCCAACCTTATAATATGAAAAAGTACAGGGTACCGGTGACAATAGTCATCAATAACCCTGTATAAATCTTCATTTAATGGTCCATCGCAGACAATAACAAAATCATTGGTCTTCACCGTCTGATTCAAAATACTCTCTATCGATGCTGACAAAAAATCCGGATTCTCCTTATGGTACACTGACATCAAAACAGAATAATCCATTTTTCTCTCCACTATCTTCTCTTTTTCTTTTTGCGAAGCACATCCTCCGTGACTGTCGCTGTTGTCTGATCCTTCTCGACCCCTTCGGTATTTTCTTTATCAAAAATAATCTTGAAAGTCATAAGAATCAGCTTCATATCTAACCAGATACTGTAATGTTCTATATAATATAAGTCTAATTTCAATTTGTCGTACGGTGTTGTGTTGTACTTACCATACACCTGTGCATATCCTGTAAGTCCTGCCTTTACCTTGAGTCTGAAAGAAAACTCAGGAATACTCTTTCTGTATTCCTCTGCGATCTCCGGTCTCTCAGGTCTTGGACCTACAATTGACATCTCGCCCTTTATGATATTGAATATCTGAGGCAACTCGTCAAGATGAGCCATTCTCAGAATCTTACCGACTTTTGTTACCCTGTCGTCATCCTTTGCACAAAGTCTCGCACCCTCTTCTTCGGAATTAATCTTCATACTTCTGAACTTGTATATTTTGAAGACCTTTCCGTTGAGTGTGAGTCTCTCCTGCTTATAGAATACAGGACCACCATCCTCAATCCAGATTAAAGCACTGATTATAATCATCGGAATAGCCGCAATAATTGTAATTATAAGAATAACTACAATATCAAGCAAGCGCTTTGCAAAAGACTGTTCCCACTTAAGTCCCTTATTTCTAAGGAGAAGCAATGGTGAATCAAAAAGATTGTTAGACTCGCTTCCCATAAGAATAAGATCTGACAACTTAGGTGTGAGATACACTCTGATATTGTTGTCAAAACAAAACTTGATATAATCATTTCTGACTTCTGCCGGGATATCACAAAGCAATACGCTTCCATGCTTTTTCATGGCCTGGCACACATTGTCAAAACCGGCATTTATATGAATAGCTTTCTTGATGCTGTACTTATCCTGTCTGCTGTTAATCTTTGTAACCAGATTATCCGGATCTCTGTCACAGAATACCAAAAGAACATCTCTTGGCGGATACAGTAATCTGTAAATCTCAACTGCAAAGAACGACCAGAAAATGGCAACCAGCATATTAAGGAATGTCATACCAATCATTGGTGCCACATGTACAAGTCTGTAACTGAGCAAACAAATCTGCATGTACATTATGATATTGACAAATACATTTACAATGAGCTGTGAGAAAATAATATCTCCCTTTAGCAGGTGAGCAATTCTCATTGCACCGTAAACGTTTGCAAATACCGTATACAATAATACGTAAATGAAAACTATAACTACATGTCCCTTGTAAACGAAGATTCTCGAAATATCGGAACTGTAGTATTTGTCCCATGTATACCAGAATACAAAAGCCTGAAGTACTACCAATATCAGATATAAGGTGAGTACTGATATTCTTGTAAACGGATTAGATTTATTTGAATTAATAGGCTTTCGTGATTTGCCTGTCTTAACTGATTTGTCTGCTTTGACTGTTTTTTCTGCTTTAACTATTTTTTCTGCTTTAACTGATTTATCTGCCTTGCTTGAATTACTTGATTTATTTGAATTATTCATTCTTTCTCCCATGAATTCCAACTCTAATTCATCCAATTCATAAATTCACTATATCTTAATAATATCTTTCGCATTAATTGCGATAATTATTAATCATGCTACGTTATATAAGATGTGAGACAACTCACTTAAAAGACAACGTACTCTCATAAATCTTAGCAAAACACATTATATTTGTCAATTATACATAATATGTGGTACAATGATTTACTGTGACTATTTAGCCTTTCAGCCACACCAGCATGAATCCGCATGGCTACATGGCTTTCGTGATTTGCATCCTTCGGATATCAAATCACTTTCGCTCGGGACAACAAATGCTTTGTCGCTCGGCCGAATAGTTACATTTACTGTATTTAGTTTGTCATAAACTTATAAATAGGAGGAACATCATGGCAAAATATGATTCAGATGATTTTAGTAATTTTTTCAATCCCTATTCCGACAACTCTGGGATTGAACCTGCGGCAGATTCGCAATTCGAAAGAAATGATAGATCAAATTATGGCAATGGTGGACAGCGTAGAGCCGGCTCAAATTCAGGCAACGGCGGACAGCGCAGAACCGGTGCAAATTCAAGTGGCAATACAAACGGCAACTCTTCTGCTAACGGCAACCGCAGAGCCGGCGCCAACTCAGGCAATAGTGTAAACAGTAACCGCAGAACTGGCGACAATTCAAACTATTACGGAAATCAAAGAAACAAAGCGAATGGAAATAGAGAAATGAACAATTCACGACCTTCAACTGCAGAACTGAAAATGAAAGAAAAATACAGAAAGAGCAAAAAGCTTGGTATAATCCTTACGCTTATCCAGCTCATTGCTTCTGCAGTATTCATGGTTATCCTGTTTTTTGCAAAGGATAATCTCGATGCATTCGTCACTCTCCCGGTGTATATAGGAGCAGGTGTAGTACTGTTTCTTCTATTTATAATGACATTTAGAATGCAGTTCAAGAAGCTCACAGTAAAACGAATCGGAAAAGTTATTTCTATTATAATAACTGTCCTTCTTGTTTTAGGTTCATACTTCCTCTATCCGCTTATCGGTATGGAGTTAGGTGGAAACTCAGTAGTATCACACAACAAGCCTTTTGTTGTCTACCTTTCAGGTAACGATACTTTTGACGAACTCAGCAAGGATTCTAACGGACGTTCAGATACAAACATTTTAGCAGTTGTAAATCCTGAGACTTATACAGCACTCTTACTTTCGACACCTAGAGATGCTTACCTTGAACTCAACGGTCAGGACATTCCTGCCGGCAACATGGACAAGCTTACTCACGCCGGACTCTACGGAAACGGCATAAAGGATGCCAATGGCAAATGGGGATACGGATGTGACGTATCAATGAATATGCTCGGCGATCTCTATGATCTTGATGTGAAACATTACCTTAGAATCAACTTCACAGGATTCTCAAATCTTGTTGATGCCCTTGGTGGAGTAACCGTTGATGTTCCTGAAGGATTCACTACTACAACTTACGGAAAGACATATACTTTTAAAGAGGGAAAACAGAAGCTCGACGGTTCATATGCACTTACATATGTAAGAGAACGTCACTCATTCGCAAAGGGCGATATGCAGCGTGGTGCGAACCAGACAGCAGTAATAAAAGCAATTGTTGATCAGGCAGTATCAGCAAACTCTATCGTAAACTACAACAAAGTAGTAGATTCTATCTCTGAAAGTTTTGATACAGACCTCAATGTTTCATCTCTGGCAAAACTTCAGCTTCAGCTCCAGAGAAAGAAAGACTTCAAAGGATGGAATATTGTAAACTATGCTGTTGACGGTTCAACAGGCGGCGGTTACAAATATTGCTACACCCTGGGCAAGAACGCCTCAGTAGTTGTTCTTGATGATGATTCCGTAGAAATCGGAAAGCAGATGGCTCACCTCGTTCTCGACGGAAAACACATTGATGACAAGACTGCAAAGCAGTTAGAAAAGGGAACATATGTAGAAGAAGAAACTACTGCAAAGTAACGTTTCATAAAGTATACATTTTGAAATATACGATGCTTTCAAAATAACCGTTTCGCATTATATGAATGTTTTCTCAAAACAGTTCGACATTGCTTGAAGGATTATCTTCAAAAGAAGTATGATTCTCGTTCGCACAAATTCGTGAGTTTTCTTGATGAAAACTCACTCAGCTTGTGCTAAATATCGAGGAACTGAAATCCTCGATATTTAACTTCGAATCATTCTTCTTTTATCAGAATCCTTCTAAG
>JAEEGL011469467.1_pt1 | contig 67522 bp, 55 predicted proteins | sample 9134231 | NCBI WGS metagenome assembly JAEEGL01 (sample SAMN16246548, study PRJNA631951) | gut metagenome | biome: gut microbiome; feature: rumen; material: fiber-attached | host: Bos | place: Iran: Karaj | collected 2018-10 | reverse complement strand
GGAGTTCATAAACCATGTCCAATTTGAGCTCAAAAATCTTCTGCGAAAGATTCAAACCGCCGCCTGTAATTTTTCCTTTTGGATTTATGTCGAAGAAATCAAAATTGTCACAGAAATCAAAAATATAGAATCCCTGTTTTTCAGAATAAGACTTTAAATCTGCATTCGTAATTTCTTCCTTGCCTTTTCCGAAAAACTCTTTTGAGGGACTGAACACATTAAAATCTTTACAGACACGAGTTCCCCGCCCTATCATCTGCCAGAATTTGATTACGGAATATACCCTCTTAAAGAAAACAAGATTTAAAACTTCCGGCACGTCAATTCCTGTATCAAGCATATCTACGGAAACAGCGATGACCGGCTCTTTTTCAGGCATTTTAAAATCATCAATGATTGTTCCGGCTTTGCTCACGCTGTAGTCAACAAGCTGGCAGTAATCATCACCTTTATCAGGATAAACGTCCTTAAAAGTTTTTACGATTTTTTCCGCATGATCATGGTCCACTGCAAAGACAATGGATTTTCCGAGCCTTTCGCCATTGTCCACACGGAGCCCTTCATTCATTAAAGTTTCAAGAACAAGTTTTATTGTCGGGATATTGATAATATTTTTGTAGAACTCGTTTCCCTGTTTTTCTTTTTGAGCATCTGGCAATGGTTGTTCATCAGAAAAAACTTCGTCATATTCTTTCTTTTCAGCATCCGTTAAATCAGAATACTTTGCACCATTTTTTAAGCGGGCTGTTGTTTTATCAATGGCGGCATAATCCACAAGGAAGCCTTCTTGAACGGCGGTAGGATAATCATAACTGAATGTCGGCTGCCCTACTTCAAGACCAAACAAAGAGTATGTGTCCTCCTGCCCTTCCTGATCCTTTGGTGTTGCGGTAAGGCCCAGGACAAGAGAATCAAAATAATGAAAGATTGCCTGATATTTGTTGTAACATGAACGGTGACATTCGTCGATGATGATTAAATCAAACCTTCCGATTCCGAATTTCTTTTCATCCGTATCAAGAAGATTTAGCATTGTCGGGTAAGTGCTCAAAATGACATTCGCATTAAAATCACGCTGCGTCCCGCTCAGTTCTGAAATTGCGCAAAGAGTTGCGTTAGGGAGATATTTTGCAAAAGCCTTTTTTGCCTGATCAACGAGTTCCGTTCTGTCCGCAAGAAACAAAACATTTTTTACCCAGTCATTGCGCATCAAAATATCAACAAGAGAAATTGCAAATCGAGTTTTCCCAGTTCCGGTTGCCATAACATTCAATGCTTTTCTTTTAAATCCAGAGTATGCCGTACAAACCGCAGTACATGCATTTTGAATAAAATAGCGGTCGGAGATTGACTGATTTACGCGGGTATCTTTGATTGCTCCAAGTTTACGGCGGACAATGAGTGAATGGAGTTCTTTTAGTGAATAATAACCAAATACACGGCGGGCAGGACCACCCACACCATCAATCATATAAATCTGATAACCGTTTGTATAGAAAATAACAGGCATAATGCCAAACTTGTCTTTCAATGCCTGCGCGTAGACTTTCGCCTGTTTTGCTCCGGCATCTACATCTTTGCAAGTACGTTTTGCTTCAATAACAGCAAGAGGTTTACCATCCCTATCATAAAGAACATAATCTGCATATCCGACACCAGTAGGAAAATCACTTGAAACAGGTATATTGGTAAGTTTAGTTTCGATGCAGGCTGTCTCAGGCTTTACCGCTTCCTTTATATCACAAACAGTCCAGCCGGCTTCACGAAGATCCATGTCGATGAGGGCGGCACGGGTCTCTGCTTCCGTATAATCGATGCTGCTCGTCATCTTTGTGTCGACAGCTATTTTTGATTTCTGTGCTGTAGTAAAAGCTGATTTTTTTACTCTGATGATAATTTTCTTTTTTGCCTTTTCTGCTTCGGCTGCTTTTGGAACAGCGGCTGTAACTGCTTCTTTATTGAATGGAAGATAAGACGAAATGATTCCAAGGAACTTTAATATTTCACAGACAGAGTCATAAAGGGAATGCAGGCAGAGCATGGCCATACGATTGTTGATAGGCTCTGCATGACTTGCCATGTTTCCAAGTTTTCGGACATTATGAACGGCGCTTAACTGAGGTTCTTCAAGATATGCCTTGAACTTATAATCTTCAATAAGACCAAAAAGATCCGACGACTCTGAATACCGACCGTACTTTGTGATGTAAAAAAGTTTGATTGCACATTCCAGTCCATTGCGGGCAGAGCGCACGGAAGCGTCAGGGAACTGAGAGACAAAGACTTCCGCCTGATTGCAGTAATTATACAAATCGCCTAGTTCAGAGTATTGTTTCAGAAAATCAAAGTTCATGGCTCTTGCTCCTTTTATCTCATCTTATGCAAAATATTGCTGCATTTTGCTGTCCAAGAGTTCCTGCAAGTCCGCAATCTGCTGTTTTGCCAGCGATTTTGATTTGTCGATTTGCTGGACGAAGGCGGCGAATTGGGTTTGGAGTGAGAGTGGGGGAACGGGAAGATGTAAATTTGCTAATATCTGTTGATTCAGATTTTGAATATTTGCACCTTTTCCTTTTAGCTGTTCCCTTGTTAAGTCGGTTTTCAAAAAGTGTAAAAGAAAATCTGTATTAAGATTGTCAGTGCTTTTCCGAAACCTTATACAAAAACCGCTGAAAAGAACTTTGCAATCATTCGGATACAGCGCAACACAACGACCTACAAGTTTTTTATTCCCATTTGAGCGCACAAATACAATATCATCATTCTGTAAATAATATTCGCTCGCCGGCTCTTCATTTAATGAAATCGATGACAAAGTTTTACAATCTTGAATTTTGTAATTATCTTTGAAATCGCTGACATTTAGACAAAGTATATCTACTCCATTTTCATTCGGAGAATAGTTCATCCCATTTTTGAAAGTTCCACAATCCCCTAACTTCTCAACTTTCCATTTTCCACTTTCAACGGGATTCTCTCCAAACATCTCGACAAATTCGGATTTGACAGCTTCATCAAGCAAAGCAAGCTGCTGTTTTTTGTTGTCGATGGCAGACTGGATTTTGTCCAAAGTTGCGGCAATTTGTTTTTGTTCTGCAAACGAGGGAACATTTACATTAAATTCTTTATATTCCTTAAAATAAATGTGCGGAATAGCAGCGCCTTTAAATAGATTTCCAAGATTCATTGAACGTAATGCATACATAAGAAATTGTAAATCTACATCTTCATTTGGAATTATATATTGCATAGTTCCAATTAAAGATGATTTTGCCGGATAGGAATTTACGCGTCCCACGCCAGAACCATCTTTTACAATACCAATATAAGGAACATCAGAAACAAAATAATCAATTTTTTTGATTAAACCAGATGCACCATATATTTCATAATCACCATCTATATCATCAAGTTCTTTTTGAGCAATATTCTTTGTAAATCCTGAACAAACATCCTTTAACTTCTTTTTCATTCCGCAACTCCCTGTAGCTTCATTGAATAAGTTCGTGATTTGTTAATGCCACTTGCATCCAGTATTCCCAGTTCCACAGCCTTTACAAGAAGTCTGTTTGCGGTCTTTATTTCAACATTCAGCAATTCTGCAGCTTTACTGCTGGAAATGTTTTTTGAACTTTGCAAATAGGCAAGCACTATGGACAAACGGGATTTGTCTTTATCGGACATTTTATCGGACATTTTATCAGACATTTTGGGAGATAAAGGGACATTTTCTGTTTCTTGATGTTCGTTCATAAGTGCCAGGTATTTATCAGAAGCAAAACAGCGGGCTGTAACACCACCGAGAGAAAGGTCAATTACAGGTAGTTTTGCGTTCTCTTCCTCGCAGTATCTTGTAATTTTGCTAAAGCCCCGTGCCCAGCTTTCTATCATACCGCATTTGAAAAATATGTTTGCAAGGTTCGGGTTGCAGGGCTTTGAAACATGCTCTTTATACAAATCTTCAACCGGGACTTCTTTTGGTAAGGCTCCGTCATTCCAGAGGCGGATTTTATCTTTGTAAATGCGAATCTGAATTGGAGTTGTAGAAAGATAGTCCTTATGAATTACCGCGTTCAAAAGCAGTTCGCGAAACGCCGCCCTTGGAAAAAAGAAAGTTTCCTTTCTGTAAATGTCGTCATAAGAAATCAAAGCCTTCATGTACTTTGAATAAATAAGGTCCATTGTCTTTTCTACCTGCAAAATAAGTGGTCCGTGTATTTCATCCTGATACAAAATGTCAGCATCGTTTTCAAAATATGCGACTTTAACATATGCCCCAGTTACCCATTTTTCCGGGTCGGGATGAAAGGCAAGCATACAAGCGCGAGTTAAATATTTTCCTTCTGTAATATGAAGATTCTGAATAAGAGTTTTGTTTGATACATTCAAAGCAACTTCATCAAGACGACCGGAATCCAGCGCCTTTTTCTTAAAGAGTTTAATTGCGTCATTTTCCAAATCATCAACCGAAATGTGTGGAACTGGAACAGAATCCCATGTGCGGCCTTGTACAGATAGAATCATCTTATCAAGTTCAACACCGCTTACTTCCTGCATTGTTGAACCAGTCCGTCTGTAATATTTTCCGTGATAACTTACAGGAAACGGATATTTTTCTGTGATAATTTCAAAATAATCCATTCCGTTTTTATTAAGAAGATTCACCGTACAAATTAATCCCATTGTATTGCGGATTTTGTTCGGAATGTCTTCGCTCAGCTTATGCGGATCATCTACACCGCAAACATTACCATTGTCGTCTATGCCGATATAAAGCTTGCCGCCCTCAGTATTTGCAAAGGCACAAATCCATTTGAGGTATTCATCTCGCCATGTTTTTTTATATTCTATGTTCTGATTTTCCATCTTCTAGATTTCCCCCTGCAACTCATTCATAATCTGACCAAACTGTTTTTCCAGTTCATTGATTGAAGCAAAGATTTCTTTTACAGGACGGTATTCTTTCTTTTCTACCTGCTTTTTCTGATATTTGTTAAAGCTGAAAACATAATCGTTATCAACAATTTCCTGCTTGTCTACAAGGAATGATTTTTCGTAGTGGGTACGTTCTGCTTCTGCAGCAAGATTATTCCAGCGCTTGATGATGTCTGGAATGTCGTTTGCTTCAATCGGATCACGCTTCTGGTCCAGACTGTAACCGTCGTTTTCCATGTTGTACATCCAGACTTTGTCAGTTCCGCCTGCATTTGTTTTTGTAAAAATGAGGATGCCTGTCTGAACTCCAGAATATGGATAGAAAACTCCGCCCGGCATAAAGATAACGCCTTCGAGCTTCTGGTTTTCTACAAGTTCCTTGCGAAGCTTTGTATAAGCTTTGTCATTTGTGTTGTTCAAAACGCCAACAGGAATAATGCTTACACAACGGCCGCCAGTTTTAAGAAGACGAAGAAAGAGACTCAAGAACAAAAGCTCAGTTTTCTTTGTTCCGCCGGAAATCTGGATAAGTGATTTTGCAACTGTGCTTGGGTCAAGGCTTCCGCTAAACGGTGGGTTTGCAAGAATAAGTGTGTGTGAATCTTTTTCCTCGTAATCCTCACCAAGGGAATTGTTGTATTTGATTACAGGATTTTCCACTCCGTGCAATGTCATGTTCATACAGCCGATTCGGAGCATGTCGGTGTCGGTGTCAAAACCCGTGAACATCTTATTGTGAAAATGCTGGTTGTTTGTTTTGTTCGTAAGTTCCTTTGCGTAGTGTTCCTGAATGTATTTTGCACTTTCGCTGAGGAAGCCCGCAGTTCCCATTGCAGGGTCAATAATTGTGTCTGTAAGACCTGGCTTTGCGATTTCTACCATCATGTCAATTATGTGGCGGGGTGTTCTGAACTGTCCGTTGTCACCGCTGGTTGCCATTTTTGAAAGCAGATATTCGTAGCAGTCACCCATCATGTCAGTTTTATTGAATCCAAGGTCCGGGTCGCTCAGGGCTTCAATCATTTTGCCCAAGATATATGGATTTGAAATTGCAAATTCAGCTTTTTCCATGTACTTGGCAAAGGAAGTCACTTTGTCACCGTGAAGATTTTTGATGAAAGGAAAAACATTGTTCTTGAGATTGTCAAACTTTTTGCCGTTGTCGCCCCAGGTGCTGAAAACGCTCCATCGAAGGTCAGCATAGGAACAGTTGATTTTGTCTTCCTCGTTGATGTAAAATCCGTTCTTAAAAAGAAGGTCATAATCTTCAAGATTTACATCCACGCCTGCCGCAACAAGACTGTTTATTTTCCGTTCTATTTTAATCTGGTTGTCGTCCAGCATTTTTATAAAAATGAGGTATGTTATCTGCTGAATGTCTATCCAAGGGTTGGTCATCTGATTTGACCACATCGCGTCCCAAAGGTTGTCCAGTTTGTTCTTGATTTCACCTGTTATCATTTTTTTTCCAAAAAACTAAATCTTATCCATGATAATATCACAGATTTCTCAAAATGTTAAGAGTAACTAAGTTGTAATCAGAAAGTAACACTGAAAGAACCCCCATTCCCAATCCCCCACCCCTTGCCACACAGTCAAAAAACATGCTAAAATCCTATCAGGAAACTAGGCAAACGCAATTTTATGGTGGGGAGGAAAGAATGAAAACAGAGACCTTCGAGACAAACAAAAGCATTACCGACCCGCAGATTCTCATCGACACATTTTTCAAGGAATACCCGGAATTCTCTGAGGCGGATAGCGAGAAAAAAATCCGTGACACATGGAGCTATCTCATTGAAAAAACCGGCAACCTGCAAAGAACCTGCGGACTTCCCTACTACCTGCATCCCATGAGAGTCGCAAGCATACTGGCACAGAGCCGTCTTGGAACCGACACAGTCTGCTCAGGACTCCTCCACAACATCCTCGAAGTAAGCCCGGACTGTCTTCCTGAAATAGAAGAAAAATTCGGAAAGGACGTAGCCACAATCTGCAGCGAGACCTCAAAAATCACGGGACTCAAAATCTCAAGCTCATCCATGCAGCAGTCCGACGCAATCAGGAAAATGCTTTTCGCAATGGTGGACGACATCCGCGTAATCCTCGTGAAACTTGCCGACCGCCTTGACCGAATGAGAAACCTCAGGAACATCATCCCGGAAGCGCAGAAAGCCGTCGCTTATGAGGTAATTGAAATCTGGGCACCTCTCGCAAGCCGCCTTGGTATGAACGACGTAAAAAACGAGCTTGAGGACCTAAGCCTGAAATATTCCAACCCCGACGCATTCCAGCAGATTAAGACAATCGTCGCGCAAAAAAAAGACGAGAGGCAGGAGTACCTGGAGCGGGCCGTAAAAAAAATCCATGCGTCCGCGGCGAAACAAGGGATTGAGGTCACAATCTCGTACCGGGCGAAACATTTTTATTCAATCTACCAGAAGATGAGAAAGCGCAACAAGGATGCCGGAGAGATGTTCGACCTGCTTGCCATGCGCGTAATCTGCAAGACCGAGGCCGAATGTTACACGCTGATTGGAATCGTGCACTCGCTCTGGAAACCCATGGACGGTAGGTTCAAGGACTACATCGCCATGCCGAAAGCCAACGGATATCAGTCCCTGCACACGACCGTAATCTGCGAGGGAAAGCCCCTTGAGATTCAGATACGCACGGTCGAGATGCACAATGTGGCCGAGCATGGAGTCGCGTCCCACTGGCTCTACAAAAAGGGAACCAACAAGGACATGGTTCGCGCGGAGGATTTGAGCATCTTCAATCAGCTCAGGGAACTCAGGGCGGAAAAGCTGAACGACGAGGCATTTTTCACCGAGCTTAAGAACGAGCTTCTGGGAGACTCAATCTATGTGTTCACTCCGAAAGGTGACGTGAAGGAGCTGCCGACCGGTGCGAACGCAATTGATTTTGCCTATGCAATTCACTCGGCCGTGGGTGAAAAAATCGTGGGAGCAAAGGCGGACGGAAAAATCATCCCGTTGAGCGCGGAGCTTAAGAACACTCAGATTGTGGAAATCCTCACGAATCCCCAGGCTCATCCCACGCAGGCACAGCTCAAATCCGTGAAGACCTCAAAGGCAAGGCAGAAGATTCACTCATGGCTCATTGCGAACGACCCCACATACATCGACAGGGAGGCCCTTGCAAAAAGAGATGCCGAGATTGCCGCAAACACCCTGCACTCACAGCAAGTCGCGGAACAGAGGGCCATTGAGGGACGGCACAGAAAAAAGAAAGTCGCTGAAAGTACGTTCACAGGAAGAATCAGAATCGGTGACACAACGAATTTCCTCGTGACCATAGCAAAATGCTGCGACCCCAAGCCCGGAGATCCGATCGTGGGTTACGTCTCAAGAAACCGTGGAATCACCGTGCATGCGGCGACCTGTCTCACTTTCCAGAGAATTCCCGGAATAGAGCATCGCTCGGTTGAAGTCTCATGGGACACAAGCGAAAGCAAAAAGGTTCAGAAGGAAAACGAGAAAAAAGAAATGCTGAAAGAACTCTCAAAAGAAAAGCAGATTGAAAAGACAAAGTTCAAAAAACAAAGATAGTTAACGAGTGGAGAGTTGAAAACGGAGAGTGGAAAGCTGAAATATGGATAAAAACTTTCCACTTTCATCTCTCCACTTTCCACTTAATCAGTAGCCCTTGATTTTCGCGCCGAAGAGCATGTTCTGGTAGCACCTTACGCAGCCGGGGAAAATGCGTCCCTCGCACTTGAGGATTTCCTCACGGAATTTGTTCGCCCTGTCTCCGTTGTAGATTTCCTTGAAGCTCTGCTCTTGAATGTTTCCCAAAACATATTCGTTGTAATCGGCACAGAAAGTCACGTCTCCGTTATAGCAGACATTTGCCTGGCACCACGGAACAATGCAGCTGTCACGCACATGTGTGTCAAGCTCGGCGTAATACTCGTGGGTTTTCTCAGGATTCAAAGCCGGTACCGTTATGCTCAGGTAGCCATAATCCGTGTGATGAATCTTGTTGAGGATGCTGTGTGCCTTCGCTCCGTCAATTCCCTTGTTGTAGCCGGTATTGTATCCGTCGAGCATGTAGATGTCGGTGTCAAGATGCTCCTTCATGTACTTCTTGTGGGTCTCAAGAATCTCGTCGTTGGTGTAAGTTCCCAGATTGTAGATGTGCCACGTGAGGTCGAATTCCTTGCAGGCCTCGGCCAAATCAGGAAGCACCTCGTAGTTCATGCTCGTGACCGTAGTAACGACTCCCATAATCGGAAGAGACTTACCCTGCTTCTTCTTCTCGCGGTTGATTGCCTCAAATCCCTTCACAACATTGTCGTAGCTTCCCTTACCGCGCATCGCATCGTTCACATCCCTGAATGCGTCAAGGCTCACGAAAATATTGTGCCATCCGTCGGCGACAATGCGCTCGGCATATTTTTCCAAAAGGGTTCCGTTGGTGTTGATTGCACAGAGGCTGCCGGAATCCTGAATGTATTTTACAAGCTCACACAACTGAGGATAAAGGAAAGGCTCTCCGCCCCAAACATAATAAATCGGCTTTACGGATTTGAGCTCGTCAATAAGTTTTTTATATCCCTCAAGCGGCACGATTGTCTTAGCAGCGTCCTGACCCGCCTTGCCGCGAAGAACTCCCCTGTCCCCGCGCTGACCGCACATCACGCAGTGCAGATTGCAGACCGGAGTGAGCTTCAGATAAATCAGCGCAAAATTCTTCATGTGATTATATCCGTAAGTGTGGCGTTTTTTGAACCGTCTCGCTATCTCCATTTTGCTGAACGCACGCGCAAGACCAAAAGCAAGTCTTGGATGTGAAAAAAGCAGCTTTGGAACTATGGATGTATTGTGTTTCATTTTTACCCTCTCAGTTTGATTTTGAAGTGTCTGCAACTTGCGGTTTGCTGTCCTTAGTCATGTTTCTGACGCTGTTCGCCATGACCCACGCAAGGAAATTTCTTGGAAGCATTCCGCAGAAAAATGCAATCAGTTTGTTCCTGATTCCCGCCCTGACATAAGAGCGTTTTGCCAGAACCGATTTCACAGCACACTTCGCGACCGCCCTCGCCGTCATTCCGTTATTATAGGAAAATTTCTTATATTTCTCGCTGGTGATTCCGCACTGATTGTCAAACGCTGTCCTGATATATCCCGGCTGCACCAAAGTGACGTTCACACCGTACTGACCAAGCTCATGCCGAAGCGCAAGAGAATAATTGAACACATAACTTTTTGTAGCTGCATAAGAAGCAAAATATGACGACGGCTGATTTCCCGCGATGGAGCCAATATTCAAAATGGAGCCCAATCCACGCTCCTTCATCGCTTTTCCAAAGAGTGCACACATTCGGGTCAAAGCCGTCACGTTAAGATTCAGCATCGGAATTACGGAATCGCCAAGCTCCACGCTCTCGCCGAAGAGACCACAACCGGCGTTGTTTATGAGTAAATCCACGGTCAGCGAATTTTGAGTGCAAAAGTCCATAATTTTTTCGGGACCGTCAGAGGAAGCCAAATCACAGGGACACTCGTAAACCTTGCGGTCCGGGAAATCCTGCAAAATATCTTTTTTCAGTGCGGCAAGCTTGTCAACCGATCTGGCCACGACAATCACGTCCCAGCCCTTTCCTGCAAGGATCAGCGAAATCTCTCGTCCGACACCCTGCGACGCACCAGTCACGAGCGCCGTCTTTACATTATCATTCATAGTGAAAAAGTGTAGCATAAAAAAGCAATCGTTTCAATAGAAAATCTTGCGGGGATGCAATATATGTTATATAATAGAAGAAAAGTGGATGTGACAAAAAAGGCATCCGTGAACTTTTAGGAGCATAAAATGAAAAAGACAGCCGCATTCATACAGGTTCTGCTGATTGCGCTCTCGGCGTGCTCAGGACAGATTTTCAAAAGCGGAAAAAACATCGCCGAAAGATTTCCCGTCCCCGAAAATTACGTGCGCGTAAAAGCGGATGAAAAATCCTTCGCACAATTTCTTCGCACTTACCCGCTGAAGGCATACGGCTCCCCAGTCCTGCTCTACAACGGAGAGAAAAAATGGAGCAATGTCCACGAGTCCGTTTTCGACATGCCCATCCTCACCACGGACCTCATCCAATGTGCGGATGCCGTAATCAAGCTGCGCGCGGAATATCTCTACTCGCAGAAGCGTTTTTCGGAAATCCACTTTCATCTCACCAACGGAATGGACGTTCCTTTTTCCAAATTTGTCCAGGGTGAAAGAGTCTCAGTCTCCGGGAATCAGACCAAATGGAAAAGCGGTGGAAAGAAAGGAGACGACCGGAGCGTTTTTGAAGAATATCTGAAATTCATCTACAACTATGCGGGAACCCTGTCGCTCTCACAGGAATCCAAGGCAAAGGATATAAGGGACATCGAACCGGGGGATTTTTTCATCTACGGAGGAACACCGGGACATGTCATTCTCGTTCTGGATGTCGCGGAAAACAAATCCACGGGAAAGAAAATCATGCTTTTGGGACAGAGCTACATGCCGAGCCAGGAATTCCACCTTTTAAAAAGCTTCGACAAAATCAGTCCCTGGTACTACGTTGAGGATGCCACTCTCCGCACCCCGGAATGGACCTTCCAAAAGGGAAGCCTCAAATGTTTCGCTGAGTAACCGAGAGGAGGATTTTATGACGTGGATTTCAATCGTACTGACGGCTCTTTCAACGGCATTTCTTTTTCTTTCCATCACGCTCTTGATAAGGGAGAGGGAGATAGTTTTATATAAAACAAAAATGAAATCACGGCTCGTCTCAATGATTTTTCTCGCTCTCTCACTCATTTCACTCCTGATTCTCGGACCAAAAATCGGTGTCTTTTATGTCGCGATTCCATTATCAATGTGGCTCAGCATGATGATTTTGCTCATTCTCAATATGATCACCATGAAAAAATATCTTGCGGCGGCCCCGGAAATCTCGTCGGCACTTCTGAAGGACGGAAAGCACGAAGCTCTTGCGTACACGATTGCCGAGGGATATTCCCAATACGGCTCGCAGCTTCCCCCCAGAGGAGCTTACTACCAAAAGGAAAGAAGAGCCTACATGAAATCCTTCGACGAGTTCAACAAAATAGATTTTCCCGAGAACGCCGAAAGACTTATCTCCCTGCAGAAACTTGTACGCCGCAACCGCCTTATCTGCCACATCATTTACACCTTATTCATCACCTGGTTCCTCCAGCTGCCGGTCGCCCTCCTCTACGAGGTAATAAGATAAAGGTAAGAGGTAAGGAATGAGAAACGCACAGCTTTCCACTTTCATCTTTCCACTTTCATCTTTCCACTTTCATCTTTCCACTTTCTACTTCCCTAAATCAATTTTTTTCTATATAATAGCACGCATGAGTGACTCAACAAGAAAAACAGAAGTAAACGAGGACACGCTGGAAAAGCTTTTGTACCTCTCAAGACTTTCTCCGGAAAGCACGGACATGGCGACCCTGAAAAAGCAGGTTGACGATATTGTTGGATATTTTGACATTCTCTCAAAGTATGATGACAGCGAGAATCCCTACGACGCATATCCCACCACAAAGGCCGACGCATTGCGCGAGGATGAGATTGTTGCGGGACTTGAAATGCACGACGTAAAGAAAATCAACGAGGGCAACTTCCTGGACGGATATTTCCAGGTGCCGAAAGTCCTTGGGGAGGGAGCCTGATGCAGACCATTAAAGAAGCAGTGGACGCTCTCAAGTCCGGTAAGACAACAAGCGAAAAATTGGTGCAGGATTCAATCAGCACATTCGAGGCGGACAAAAAATCAGATCTTCCCCTCAACGCATTCATTGAAATGTACGACGATGCCCTGAAACTCGCAAAGGCAGCCGACGAGGAGATTGCAAAGGCCCGTGCGGAAGGATCTCTGGACTCCCTTTTTGAAAAGAAGCCCCTTCTCGGACTTCCCTTCGCGAACAAGGACAATATCTCCGTGCGCGGAAAAAGGCTCACATGCTCGTCAAAAATTCTTGCGGGTTATGTGGCTCCATACAACGCGACCGTAATCAACAGGCTCATGGAAGCAGGCGCAATCCCACTCGGAAGATGCAATCAGGATGAGTTCGCAATGGGCTCCTCCACGGAATACTCAAGCTACGGTCCCACGAGAAATCCGATCAACCGCGCTTATGTCTCGGGTGGATCATCCGGTGGTTCAACAGCCGCAGTCGCAGCAAACCAGGCGCTCTTCGGATTGGGCACAGAGACCGGTGGATCCGTGCGTCTTCCCGCGTCATATTGCGGAATCTACGGACTCAAGCCGACTTACGGAGTCCTCAGCCGCTGGGGTGTGGTCGCTTACGGATCATCCCTTGATCAGGTAGGAATCCTCGGTCACACGCCTCAGGACATCGCGCTTCCTCTCTCGGTAATGAGCGGAGTTGATTTTTACGATGACACATCAGCAGACCTTCCTGAATCAGACAGTTTGAAAAATCTTAAGGCAATGAGCGACGAGGAAATCTCAAAGCTCAAGATTGCCATCCCCAAGCAGTTCCTTGAGAGCAAGGGATTGGCCGCCGACGTTGGAAAAGTTTTCGCCGACACACGCGCATGGTTCGAGGCAAAGGGAGCGAAGATTGAGACTGTCGATCTTCCCGTACTTGAGGCTTCCATCGCGTCATATTACGTGATTGCACTTTCCGAGGCAGCGTCAAACCTGAGCCGCTTCGACGGAATCCGCTACGGACAGAGAATTGACAACGGTGAGGGCTACGACCAACTTTATGTGGACACACGCTCTGCCGGATTCGGACCTGAGGTAAAGCGAAGAATCATCATCGGAAACTACGTGCTTTCCGAACAGTTCTCGGGCGACACATACAAAAAGGGAATGTCAGTGCGCGCAAGAATCCAGAGGGATGTGGCCAAACTTTTTGAAAGCTACGACCTGATTCTTTGTCCCACCTGCCCCACCGCATCTTTCCGTCTGGGAGAAAAAGTGGACGACCCGCTTGAAATGTACCTGAGCGACCTCTTCACGGTTTTCGTAAATCTCTCGCGCATTCCGTCAATCTCCGTACCATGCGGACACACGGAAGGAAACGACCCCATGCCGGTAGGAATACAGTTCGCGGGTCCCATGTTCAGCGAGGCAAAAATCCTCCGCGTCGCACAGTCATGGGAAAACGAGCATCCCGGTTGCGGAAGTCCCATCAAGGAAGCTTAAGGAGATAATTTTATGCCAATAGATAAATATGAAATCGTGATAGGCTGTGAGATTCATACGCAGCTGCTGACAAATACAAAGGCGTTCTGTGCGTGCGAGAACCGCTATGGTGGAATGCCCAATACCCGCGTGTGTCCGGTGTGTCTCGGTCTTCCGGGAGCCATGCCCAGAATCAGCAAGGGATACGTGGAGCTTGGAGCCGTGGCGGGACAGGCACTCAACTGCAAGATTGCGCGCTTCACAAAATTTGACCGCAAGCATTATTTCTATCCCGACCTTACCAAGGGATATCAGATTACCCAGTACGACATTCCGCTCTGTACCGACGGACACGTGGATTTACCCATCGCGAAATTTCCAAAGGACCAGCAGATTGGAGGCGAGAAATTCCGTCCGAAGAATTTCATCGGCGAGGACTGCATCATTGACGGAAAATACCGCCGCGTAAGGGTCGAAAGAATCCACCTTGAGGAAGACGTTGGTAAATCCTTGCACTTGCAGGGAGCACACTCATACATTGACTACAACCGCTCGGGAACTCCGCTGATTGAGATTGTCACAAAGCCCGACATGTCCAGCCCTGAGGAAGCGGCCCTTTTCATGGAGACCGTGCAGGAAATCCTCCGATACGTGCGTGTCACCAACGGAAACCTTGAGGAAGGAAACATGAGGTGCGACGCGAACATCAACCTGAACGTGTGGGAGGACGGAAAGCTCTGGCACACACCTATCAGCGAAATCAAGAACCTGAACTCATTCCGTGTAATCCGCGACGCTTGTACCTACGAAGCAAAGAGACAGCTTGAGGAATTCATCAACGACCGTCAGGAATTCAACCCCGGATTCAAGGTCACTATGGGCTGGGATGAGGCAAAGGGACAGACCGTTGTTCAGCGTACCAAAAACTCATTCGTGGACTACCGCTTTGTGGTTGAGCCGGACATCAAGCCGTTTTCCGTAAGCGAGGAGCTGATTCAGAGAGCCGCGTCAAAAGTCGGTGAGCTCCCCGAGGCAAAACGCAACCGTTTCAGGAAAGAATACGGACTTTCCGATTTCGACGTTGAGACACTCACATCCACACGCGATCTCTCGCTCTGGTTTGAGGAAGCCGCCAAGGGTGCGAAGGACGTGAAGAAGGTCGCCAACTGGATTCTCGCCGAGCTGCTTGCCGTACTCAACGAAAAGAACGAGACAATCAACGACGTGAAGATAAAACCCGCGCACATCACGGAGCTTGTGAACATCATCGCTGACGGAAAGATTTCATCGGCCCAGGGAAAGACCGTTTTCGCGGAGATGCTTTCCACGAACAAGATGCCGTCCGAAATCATCAAGGAAAAGGGAATGGAAGTAGTGAGCGACAACAGCGCGATCGAAGCCATCGTTGACCAGGTGATTGCGGCGAACCCCAAGGCCGTGGAAGACTTCAAGGGAGGAAAGACAAACGTAATCGGCTGGCTTACGGGCCAGGTGATGAAGGAATCCAAGGGAAAGGCAAACCCGAAGATGGCCTCCGCACTCGTGAATGAAAAGCTTTCAAAGCTCTAATCTTTAGTAAAACTAGCCCTCAGGAAAATCTCCCGGGGGCCTTTTTATTGAGAGGTATTTATGTATTCAAAAAATGATGTGGCTCCATTTCCGCCTATGGGTTGGAACAGCTACGACTATTACAATACTATGGTCAATGAGGATGAGGTCAGGGCAAACGCTGACTTCATGGCAAAAAATCTGAAAAAATACGGCTGGGAATATGTGGTCATTGACATACAGTGGTCTGATCCCGACGCAGGAAAAATGAATCCCCACGTGCAGTACATTCCGTTCAGTCACTTTTGCATAGACGAGTACTCAAGGCAGATTCCGGCTCCCAACCGATTTCCTTCGAGCAGGGACGGAAAAGGATTCAAGCCGCTTGCCGATTACATCCATTCTCTCGGCCTCAAGTTCGGAATCCACATCATGCGGGGCATTCCCAGAATCTGTGCTGCCAATCACACGAAAATCCTTGGAACAGACGTTACCGCCGACCAGATTGCGAATCCCTTCAGCATAAGCCGTTGGAACGGTGACATGTACGGAGTGGTCCACACGAAAAAGGGAGCGCAGGAATATTACGACAGCATTTTCAGCCTCTATGCCTCATGGGGCGTGGATTACGTGAAGGTGGACGACATCTGCAACACGAACATGTATCCGGCAAATCCCTACTCAGCCGAAAAAGAGATTGAGATGATTGCCGCCGCCATAGAGCACTCGGGACGCGCGATGGTTCTCTCCCTCAGCCCGGGACCCGCCGTGATTGAAAAGGCATGGCACCTTGAGAAATATGCGAACATGTGGAGAATCACCGACGATTTCTGGGACACATGGCCGCTTTTAAAAGCGATGTTCGAACGGTGCGAGGTATGGCAGAGACACGTGGGAGGTGGAAACTGGCCCGACTGCGACATGCTCCCGCTCGGTAAACTCGGCAAGGGATTCGGCAACGAATGGTACACGCGGCTCACTCCCGACGAGCAGAAAACAATGATGAGCCTTTGGTGCATTTTCCGTAGTCCACTGATGATTGGAACCGACCTTCCGCAGATTGACGACGCAACTCTCGCCCTACTCACAAACGAGGAAGTCCTTTCGCTTGAGAAAAATTCCCATGGAGCGTTCCTTGTGACAAAGGACGAGAACCAGTGCGTGTGGGCAAGTCACGGAAACGGATGCCCCGCAAAAGGCATGGCCATAAACGTGGGACTCTTCAATCTGAGCGATGAGGAAAGGGAAGTCTCGGTACGGCTGTGTGAGATTCAAGGTGTCTCAGAGTCAAAAACCTACTCGGTCAGGGATTTGTGGCAGAAAAAAGATCTCTTCCCATTACAAGGAGATGCCGAGCTCACAAGAACAATTCCTGCACACGGCTCCGAATTATTAAGACTGTTTTAAAGTCAAATTACATTTGAGAGCAAAAAAAAGAACCAAAGCGCAAACTTTGGTCCTCTGGACATGCAATCTCTCCGGCAGGCGTCTGGATGTCGAATGACCCGTCCGCCGGAATCCCTGCACATTTTTATTATCGGACAGGGAATGGGGAACTTTAGAAAAAATAAGCGGAAAGATAAAAAACGGAGGGCTGCAATCCTGAGCCAAAAGCCATCCAGAACTTGACTCAGGATCCTTTCCACTCACAACTTACTCTGCGGTACAGACTACACGGAAGCCTATTAGTTCAGACCGGGTATACGGAAAGTTAGGCCTTCGGTCAGAAACCTCATAAACATCATCTATATTTTCGTTATAAGCGCCGCCACGTACAATACGTTTTGTCTGCTCTGAGCCCGTAGTCCAGCACCATTCCCGGACATTTCCACTCATGTCATAAAGGCCAAGGGAATTCGGAGCCTTTGTCATTACCGGATGACATTTTTCATTTCCATTTTCAGTACTGTTATTCCTGTGCCATGCAACATCGTCAAGACTGTCACTGCCGGAATATGTAGATGAATTCCAGCTTCCTCCCCTTGCAAGGTATTCCCACTCAGCTTCTGTAGGCAGACGGTATCCGTTGGCGGAAAAGTCACATTCCACGGTGTTCCAGATATTATATGTCAGATTACCAGAGCTTGATGGTATGTATCCCCCTGCCCAATGGGTATAATCCGTATCTCCATTCACAGTGTAGCAGGGCGTACGTCCCTCGGCAATGCTCCTCTTGTTGCAGTAGGCAATCGCATCATACCAGTTCACATAGTACACCGGATGATTTCCTCCGACACCGAAATTTCCGTTTGGATGCAGGTTCATTCGCTGACCACCGCTGTTCGTAGCTTCGCCAAGGTAAGAACAGTAGGTCTCATACTCCTTTTGCGTCACCTCGTGGGGACAGACGTAAAGGTCGGGAATTGTCACCGTATGGCCTGATGTGAATACGCCAGAAACTGGTGTTACCGATGTCAAACCGTCATATCTGGCTCCAGAAATCTTTTCAAAACCTTCCGGCCTGTTCAAATCCTCCAGAAAATGACTGCATGAGGCAAGGACCAAAACAGACGCGATTATGCATAGAATTGCCGGGTTAAATAAAATATATTTCTTTTTCATAAAAAACTCCTGTTTTTGTTAGAGATTATGCGGAAGACTCATCAATTGAATCTGTAAGCCGCGCCAAGATTTATTCCGATGTAGTGGCAGACATTTTCTTTCTCCGGGAAAATCGCATAGTCAGCGCCGGTCTTTAGAATCAAACCGTTTTTGAAAACATCAAATAAAACCGTGGCACCCAATCTCGCTCCTAAATCCGTATATGTTCCATCCGCGCTCCGAGATTCCGATTTCACCATGTTCAGCCTCAAATCCGCGGCAAGCTCAGGCCGGATTGTAATCAGCTCGTTTATCCTCAAGTCCACGTAAGCACCGAGAGAAAAATCCATGCCCCACCAGCTGTCAATGTAATCCTTTTTTCCAAGCGGGAAAAACACACCTGCCTGAGTGCTAAATCCAACAGCATTAAAAACTGCGTCCTCGGAAAATCCCAAGGGTAAAGGCCATGCCGCATCCACATTCACGGCAAAGTCCCCAAGCTCATGCTCATTCATGCCTCCGACCGCGAACTCAAATTGAGTTTCACCGCCAAACTCCAGGCCTGAATACCATCCTTCCGCCCCTGCGTTCCCCGCAAATCCAAGAGACACAGCAAGAACGAGGGCAAAGAGTACAACTTTTTTCATTTGATTTCTCCTCATATTTAAAATATAAAACATCGCCACTGAAATTCCAAAAAGAAATCAGGACTTAGTTTTGTGCGAATTAATTATGAAGACAGTTTCGACTTAAGGCCGGCACGGTATATCCCATGCACTGAAAATCATGGCAAGCGGATGTTCAAACTTTTTTTATAAAACTTTCTCTTCATAATTTCATTCTATGTAGGATTTTGGATTTTGTCAAGGAAATACCACGGAATCAAAGTTTACAAATCCCTATTTAAATCTTATACACGGATAATTCTTTTCTTTTATGAAAAATTATGTTATATTATATATACAGGAGGATGCTTATGAGAACTATGTCACAGCAGCAAGCACTTGACCGTTTGCCGGACGACAACATGGCGAAACGCATTATTTTACACATACTGAACAGTCCCAAAGCCCCGATCGAGCAGCTGAAAAAAGAGGTGGATGAATATGAAAGGGAACGCCTTGCAGAACTATCAGAGGAAGATCAGGCAATAATGACTGCATGGAGAAGGTAAATGTTCAAGGCACCAATTGAAACAGACCTTTACGTTTATGAGCATCTTTTTGAAAGTCCCGTAAATCTTGAGGACATTAAAAACTTTGTCGTTGACAAACCGACCGGCAAAGGCCTGGAATTCTATTTGAAAAACATGGCGGAATATGAGGAACGCAAACGCTCCAACCGCACATACCTCGTCCGCGACAAGAAAACCAAGGAACTCGCAGGATATTTTTCACTGAGAACAGGACTTTTTACCCTTGACAGCGGAAGGGAAAAAGAATCTGATGACGACATAACATTTTATTCGGTTCCCTCTATTGAGCTTTCAAACTTTGCCGTAAATTCAGCCTACCGGAGACAGCACCCCGAAATTTCCAAAATCGGAAAAGACATGTTCGCCAATTTCATACTGCCGATTGCCCAATTTACAGCTCAAATCGTAGGTGTTCAGGCAATGCATATTTACGCGCTACCTCAAGATGATCTCATCGGCCACTATCAATCATTTGGCTTCCACCGTCTGCCAGATGAAATGGAAGCATTCGTTCACGAGCACGTAAAACCGATGTATGACAGAAACTGTATTTTCATGTATCTGCCTTTATAAAAAATCCTTGAAAACCCTTGAAAAAAAAAGTGATTTATTGTATTCTGTGACAATGAGTAGCAGATGTTTTGCAATGTTGAAGCCCGGTGTACTTAACCGCAGGCTTGTAGGCGAGGTCATTGGCCGCCTTGAGAAAAAGGGTCTGAAGCTTGTCGGACTCAAACTTATGAATATTTCACCTGAACTTGCATCCGAGCATTATGCCGAGCACAAGGGAAAGCCCTTCTACGATCCACTCGTGGACTACATCACAAGCGGTCCCGTTGTCGCGATGGTATGGCAGGGCGATGACTGCGTAACTTTGGTCCGCAAGATGACTGGAGCTACGAATCCCGTGGATGCGCTTCCCGGCACAATCAGAGGTGATTTCTGTTCCCACACATCACACAACATCATCCATGCAAGCGACAGCGACGAAAGTGCAGCACGTGAAATTAATCTTTTCTTCAAACCCGAAGAACTGGTGGATTGGGAAGACCAGAGCTCAATCTGGTACTAAGCACGGAAAAATCTGATTGACGATTGAAGTGTCAGTCAGCGTGTCAAAAATCTTTTTCTCAAAAAAAATATCCGGCATTCAAAAGCGAGTGCCGGATTTCTTATTTAGAGTTGTCTCTTATTTCTTCTATATTATAGCCCGATTTATGCCTTGAACGAATCCAGACCGGAGAAATCCAGAGTGGCGAAATAATCGTCAATGGTCTCCCTTCTTCGGATCTGGGTGACTGAGCCGTCGCTTCTCAAAAGCAGTTCCCCAGCCCTGAGCTTTCCGTTGTAGTTGAATCCCATCGAGCGACCGTGGGCACCGGCATCATGGATTATGAGCAGGTCTCCCTCGTCAATCTGAGGAAGCTCCCTCTGCACCGCAAATTTATCGCAGTTCTCGCAAAGACTTCCCGTAACGTCGTAAACATGATCCTTCGGAAGATTCTCCTTTCCGCTCACCTGAATCTCGTGATACGCGCCGTACATTCCGGGCCTCATCAAATCAGCCATGGAAGCATCACATCCCACGTACTCGCGGTAGATATGCTTGTGGTGAATCGCCTTTGTGACAAGATATCCGTAGGGACCCGTAATCGGACGACCGCACTCAAAGCACACGGCCATTGGATCAAGCCCCGCCGGAACAATCATCTTCTCGTAAAGCTCATGAATCTTCGCGGACACATATTCCAAATCAACCTTTTTCTGACCAGGCCTGTAGGGGATTCCGACGCCTCCTCCCAAATCAACAAACTCAATGTTCACGCCGCACTCTTTCTGAACATCAAGCACAAGCTCAAAGACAATCTTCGCGGTGTCCACAAAAAAATCAGGATTCAGCTCGTTGGAAGCGACCATAGTGTGAAGGCCAAAATGCTTTACCCCGGATTTCGCGCAGATTTTATATGCCTCGATCATCTGCTCGCGTGTCAGACCGTACTTTGCCTCCTCCGGCTTACCGATAATCGCATTTCCTCCCTGCTTCAATGGACCCGGATTATACCTGAAACAGATTGTGCAAGGCATCCGTCCTCCGAGCGCGTTCCACAGATAATCAATGTGCGTGATGTCATCCAGATTGATTATTGCGCCAAGTTTTTCGGCATACTGAAACTCTTCTGCAGGAGTGTCGTTGCTTGTGAACATGATTCTCTTTCCGGTGATTCCAGATTTCTCGCAAAGAATCAGCTCAGGAAGTGATGAGCAGTCACCGCCACAACCCTCGCTCTCAAGCACTTTCAGAATGTAGGGATTGGGAAGCGCCTTCACCGCGAAATACTCACGGAACTCCGGGAAATTGCTGAATGCCTTAGTAAAATAACGCATGTTCTCACGAATCGCCTTCTCGTCATAAATGTAAAAAGGCGTGGGATATTTTTTCGTCAGCTCCACAAGCTGCTCGTGTGTCAAAGGAAATGTATTCATGTGCTGATTATATCCCTTTGCACAATATTTGGCAAGTAAGGGAAAACTGAAAACTGAAAACTGAAAATCGAAAATTGATAACTTTCAACTCTCACCTATCAACTTTCACCTTTCAACTCTCACCTTTCACCTTCACCTCCCCCTTTACATCATGCACGGTTTTCTACTATAATATTACAACTCAATTTCATGCCGGAGGAACACATGACTTCTATTGACGTTTTAGACTCAACTTTAAGGGACGGATCACAAGGAGAGGGAATCTCCTATTCCGTTCAGGACAAAATCCACATCGTGCAGGCACTTGATGAGCTGGGCGTAAAATACATTGAAGCCGGAAATCCGGGAAGCAATCCCAAGGACATGGAATTTTTCCAGAGGGCACGGGCACTGAAACTTGAGAACTCAAGGCTGGTCGCATTCGGCTCCACACGCAGAAAGGACTCATCCTGTGCTGAGGACGCGAACCTTCAAAGCCTTCTTTCGGCAGAGACCGAGGACACCGTGATTTTCGGAAAAAGCTGGGACTTTCAGGTAACGGAAATTCTCCACGCAAGTTTGGACGAAAATCTTGAGATGATTCGCGACACTTGTGAATATCTTACCAAACGCGGACGCAACGTCATGTATGACGCCGAGCATTTTTTTACAGGCTACCAGAAAAATCCTGAGTACGCATTGAAGTCCCTCGAAGCTGCCGTAAATGGTGGAGCTACGGTTCTGTGCCTCTGTGAAACAAAGGGTGGCTGCATGATGGGAGATTTGAGGGATGCCGTTTCTGCTGTGGTTGAAAAATTCTCCAAGGCGGTAAAAATCGGAATACACACTCACAATGACTCAGGACTTGCGGTGGCGAATTCACTGATTGCGGTTGAGTCAGGAGCGACACATGTTCAGGGAGTCCTACTCGGATTCGGCGAGAGAACCGGAAACGCCAACCTCTCCACAATCATCGCGAACCTCCAGCTCAAGATGGGCTACAAATGCATCCCGGAAGAGAACATCAAGAAGCTCACACCGATCTGCCGCAGGGTCGCTGAAATCACAAACATCAAGCTGGGCGCTGGACTTCCCTACGTGGGACAGAGCGCGTTCGCACACAAAGCCGGAATGCACATTGACGCTGTTTTGAAAAATCCCTCGGCTTACGAGCACATCTCTCCGGATCTGGTCGGCAATGAGAGAACCTTCCTTATGAGCGAGGTCGCCGGACGCAGCATGATAATAGAAAAAATCAACAAGTTCGACGCCTCAATCAAAAAATCTGATCCGGTGGTCGCTGAAATCATCAAGGAAGTCAAGGAAAAGGAGCACCAGGGATATCAGTTCGAGGGAGCGGACGGAAGCTTCGAGCTTTTGGTCAGAAAGGCCATCGGAAAATATCAGCCCTTCTTCAAGCTGCATTACTACAAGACAAGCGGCGAAATTCCGCTGATTGAGGAGGGACTCTACGCATTCGCACAGGTGAAGATCGCGGTGGAGGATCACATCCAGGTGGCGGCGGGAGAAGGAAACGGACCTGTCAACGCTTTGGACAACGCGCTCCGATCAGCACTCAAGACATTCTATCCGGCGGTGGAGCAGATTCACCTTACCGACTACAAGGTTCGTGTTCTGGACAGCAAAAGCGCGACTGCAAGCCGTGTCCGCGTACTGATTGAAAGTTCCGACGGAAGTGACAGCTGGACCACAATGGGCGTGAGCTGCGACGTGGTTGAGGCCTCATGGATGGCGCTGGTAGATTCCTTTGAGTACAAGCTGATTAAGGATATCGAAAAAAAGTACCAGAAATACATCTGAGCCGTGCACAAAACGAAATTTGAAAGAGGAAGATTATGAGGGATTTTGCGGGATTCAAAAAAGGAGTGAACCTCGGCGGTTGGTTCTCACAGTGCGACTATTCAAAGGAACGGCTTGACGGATTCATAAAGGAAGATGATTTTTCTGTCATCGCATCATGGGGACTTGACCACGTGCGTCTTCCCATTGACTACAATATCCTTGAAAGCGAGGACGGGAGCTCCTATCTTGAGGAGGGATTCGCGCGCATACAGAGAGCCGTGGATCTGTGCCGGAAAAACTCGCTCAACATAATCCTTGACCTGCACAAGACCGCGGGATATTCCTTTGACACCGGGGAAAATCAGACCGGATTCTTTGACAGCCCCGACCTGCAGGAAAGATTCTACCGTCTCTGGCTGGAGATTGCAAAACGCTTCGGCAACAATGACGACATCGCCTTTGAGCTCCTGAATGAAGTGACCGACAAGGCATTTTCGGAAAGCTGGAACCGCATCGCGACGGAATGCATTAAGCGGATAAGGACAGTCTGCCCCAAGGCCTATATTCTTATCGGGGGATACTGGAACAACAGCATAGACGCCCTCCCCGACCTTCCCCTTCCACAGGATGATTTTGTAGTCTACAATTTCCACTGCTACGAGCCGTTTTTGTTCACGCATCAGGCAGCCTCTTGGCTTGAGCCGATCGGTATGCGTCCTGATTTCGCAATCTCATTCCCGGTGGACTCAAAAATCTACCATGATAACATGGAAAAAATGTTCAAGCAGTACATCGGCTCAATGAAGACCATGGACGGAATATTTGACGAAAGCGTATTCGAGACACTTTTCTCAAAGGCCGTGAGACTTGCCGAGGAAAGGAACGTCCCCCTTTATTGCGGAGAGTACGGAGTCATAAACAAAGCGGAACCGGAAGCCACTGTAAAATGGTTCGAGGCCATCCACTCTGTCTTTGAAAAATACAAAATCGGACGAGCCGCATGGACCTACCGCCAGATGGATTTCGGTCTTTCCGACGAGCATCTGCATGCTGTGGTGGGAAGGATTATTCCCCTGCTGTGATTTTCACAAAGCAAGATTCTAAGTAAATCTCACCGGCAATGAGCAAATCCGCAAGTAAAAACAAACGGATTTGTTCGTATATTTAGGTCTCATAATATATTGTGAAATTTATTTTTTTGTTTATAAAGGAAAATAAAGAAAAAAAGCAGAGTAATTAGAAAGTAAATCAATATATCAATTACATCAAATGTTCCAAGGATTTTAAATTTTCTTTGCATAAATTCTAGTATAGTTGCAATGAAAAAAGCTTCAAAAAATCCATGCCAATTCTCATGAAGGGAACTTATTATACAAAATGACGTATACCAAAGTATATCGACCAGATACCCTGTTATAAAGCGACATGAACACTTTATCCCTTCAAAAACAGGAATTAAAGGAGCGATCGAATTTATTTTAGTTACGACAAATAATTTTTCTGTACCTCTTAAAAGAATGTAGATAAAAATTGCCCCTGATAATAATACAGAGGCAAGTAAAATTTTTATCTTACACACCAAATTTGTCCTATCACCAGGAACTGTCTTTGAGCATTTCTTCATGAAAGCAAGCGGCAAGATTCTGCCATTCGTCATTAAGAGGTTTCAATACAGTATCGTTTGGAGCTACAGAAATCATCCTTCCATCCCAGGAACTACGGGTTGTAATATCGGCTATTGACATACTTATCCTATATTTTCCATCTTTTGCAGACACCTCAATTATAGAAACAACATTATAACTTCCCGTCAATCCAACATTAATTGTCGAAATGTATTTTCCCTTTATAACTCCAGCTTCCTTATCCGAATATTGAATAACAGCATCAGCATGTCTAAATACATCAACAAAAATCAAATTGGACTTTGTATAAATAGAATCTTTTGATCCTGTCATTTCCACTATTTCTTCATACCTTTCTTTATAAATTCCAGTATTTCCCGTTGTTGCACATGCCAATGATAGTAATATAAATATACAATATAATGGTAGCTTAACAAACAAAGAACTCTTTCTCTTCATAACCGACCTCCGTAGATTTTGATTTGATAAAATCCATCGGAAGATTTTCTTGTTAACAACAAGCGGTACATCTTACCATCTCCTTGATAAATTTTGAAGTCTCAGTTTCATGCATAACTCAAAGCAAAATCTACTTAACTACAAGTATAACATAATCTAGCTAATAATGCAAGTGTTATTTTACTTCACGCTATATTATAAGCTCTATGGGAAAAATAAAGACGATTTTGGGTGACAACATACGGACATTGCGAGTTTCAAAAGGATGGACACAGGTTTATCTTGCTGACAGGTTACAGATTACCGCACCATTTCTTGCGCAGATTGAATCAGGAAAACGAGGGACGTCGCTTGAACTTGTTGAATCCGTTGCAGAAGTATTTGAGATTCCCATTGCATCCTTATTTTTGGAACAAATGCCAAATCGAGCCGAAACAAAGAGCCATGTACGAAATATAGAGTTGAAAACAGCGGAAAAGCAGCTTTTGGAATCAATCTCTGAAAACATCTCAAAAACATTTGACCGACTCATGGAAAAATAAATTACATATCAGTTTTATCATTCCAATCCTAATTCATTCTTAAAATATTGCAGAGAACAATATTGAAATCTAGGATTAGCAGGGATATTTGGATTTTTTTTGTGTCGAATCACATCTTTTTTATAATCTGCAACAAATTTTGTAAATGCTATTTTTATTTCGCGTTCTTTAAATTTTATGTAATTATATTCTTTATGTTCAATTTCAGGATATTTTGTAGAATCAATATAGTCATCCCTTGAAATGACAACTGCTTTCGTATAATCAAGCCCAGAGTTTGTCTGCGGATTGCTTTCATAACAATCTCTTGTTTTATGAAGGTTTGTTCTAATAGGTATTGCAAATTTATTATTTTCCACTTCAACCACAAGAATAATATATGGTCTGGTTTCACCTTTACTCATTATTTCTGTACAATCTTTATATCTCTGATAAAATGCTTGTGACAAATATCTTAATTCCATTTTCTCATCCATAAAAAAAGCTCTGCAGTTACCTACAGAGCTTCCTCAATCGAGCTTTATTTTGTTAGCCGGGTCAGGCTCTCCGACCCCAATCATCCATCGGATCTTATTTATTTAGCCAGGACAAGCCCTATGTCCTCAATCTATTTACATAATACAAAAATATTTGTCATAAGTCAATAATATATTTTAATTTTCCACACAAAAAAAAGCCCCACCGCAATGCGATGGAGCTTCTTCAGTATTTAGGATAAAATCCCAGATTACTTGCTAAGAATCAAAGAGTTCTTTGAGTCGAGACGCAGAGTTGTATCCACGTTCTCCTGCTTTCCAGCCTTCAGAACCTTTACGGATGTTCCGTTGGACTTGGACGGCTCAAGGTGAACTACGAAGCTGAAATAAGGAAGGATGGCCTTGGGAGCCTGCTCTGAAAGCTTTGAGCCCTCAGCTGTTGCGGAAACCCAAACCTTGGTCTTTGTAGCCTTTGCATAGCTTGCCACGGCCTGAATGTCGGACTCCTTTGCCTTTGCAAAATCAACTCCGTCAATCACCACGCCCGCGACACCGATTCCACCGGCCTTCAATGCGTTGAGAGTGTTCACGACCTTCTCAAGGTTGAAGTTGTCCTGGTTGAAGTTCAGGATGGTGCGGTTGCGCATGATGACTTCCTTATCCTCGTCAGAAATCTTGTTCTTCACGATCTCCTGGACGATTGTGTCGTACCACTCGATGACATTGGAAGAAACCTGATCAAAGGACACATGCACGAGCTGCTTTCCGTTCAAGAGAGTGTCAATTCCGAACTGTACCAAAACGGCAGTCTTACCGACACCCTTCTTTGAAGTGACAAGACCCATTTCTCCTGCTTTAAGTCCACCGTTGGCGGCATTGTCGAATGCGCGGATCGGGCTCTTATTGTAAAGTTCCAGTTTTGCCATAATCTACTCCTCAGACCTTATTTCTGCTCAGCCTTGCGCTTCTCTTTGTATGCGGCAATCAGCTCGTCCGCAACATTGTTCGGCACCTTTCCATATTTCTCGAATTCCATTGTGAACTCGGCCTTTCCCTGTGTTGAAGAGCGGAGGATTGTGGAGAATCCGAACATCTCTGAAAGAGGAACCTCGGCGTTGACGGTAGATGTGTTGTTCTCGTCAGTAGAGTCGATGATAACACCGCGTCTCTGGTTGATGAGTCCGAACATATTTCCCTGGAACTCTGTCGGTCCTGCAATCTGTACCTTCATGATAGGCTCAAGGATAACCGGCTTAGCCTTCTCGTATCCCTCGCGGAATGCACCGATGGCAGCGGTCTGGAACGCGATGTCGGAAGAGTCAACCGGGTGATACTGACCGTCGTTGATTGTACAGCGGACACCAACAACCGGAGCACCGATGAGTGAACCCTTCTCCATTGCTTTCTTGAATCCCTTGTCGCAAGAAGGAATATATTCGTTGGGGATTGCTCCTCCCTTGATTGAGTCAACAAACTCGTAGTCCTTGTCTGCGATTGGCTCCATGAAACCGGCGACGCGACCGTACTGTCCGGATCCACCAGTCTGCTTTTTGTGTGTATAGTTGAAGGGTGCCTGCTGAGTGATTGACTCGCGGTATGCAACCTCAGGCTTAGAAACCTTAACCTCACACTTGTACTCACGCTTCATGCGCTCAACATAAACGTCAAGGTGCAACTCACCCATTCCCTTGATGATCGTCTGGTTAGACTCAGGATCAACGTAGGTCTGGAAAGTCGGGTCTTCCTTGGTGAAGCGGTTCAGAGCCTTTGCCATGTTGGCGGCATCCTGCTTGTTTACCGGCTCGATTGCCTGTGAGATAACGGGGTTAGGAACATACATTGATGTCATGGCGATGTTAAGTCCGCCACCGCAGAATGTGTCACCGGATGCGCAGTCAACACCGAACAGAGCGATGATGTCTCCCGGCATACCCTCGGTAATATCTTCCATTGCGGCTGAATTCATGCGGACAATGCGACCGACCTTGAACTTCTTCTGCGCGCGGACGTTGAAAAGCTCGTCTCCCTTGCAGATTTTTCCTTGGTAGATACGGACATAAGTGAGCTGACCGAACTGACCGTCATCCAGCTTGAATGCCAGAGCGACACAAGGCTTGTTCTCCACGTTGAAGAGCTCAACCTGCTCCTCTCCCTTGTCGCGGTCAAGACCATAGTTGTGAACCTCAGTCGGGTTCGGAAGATAGCGCTCAACAGCATCAAGAAGCGGCTGGATTCCCTTGTTAACGTGTGCTGAACCAAGGAACACACCGACGAACTGCTCTGCCAAAGTACCCTTGCGGATAGCGGCGATGATCTCAGCCTCTGTCGGCTCCTCACCACCGAGAACCTTCTCCATAAGAGCGTCATCGAAGTTTGCGGCTTCCTCAAGCAGCTCCTCACGATATTTCTTTGCGTCATCAACGAGATGTGCGGGAATCTCGGCATAGCGGAGATCCTCACCGTTGGGACCGTCAAAATAAATGGCCTTCATTGCAATCAGGTCAACTACACCCTCAAGCTTGTCCTCAAGACCGATCGGGAGCTCCATCATGTGTGCGTTAAGACCGAGCTTCTCACGGAGCTGGCCGCATACACGGATCGGGTTCGCACCCTGGCGGTCACACTTGTTTACGAAAGCAACACGGGGTACATGATAGCGTTTAAGCTGGCGGTCAACAGTGATTGACTGGGACTGAACACCTGCAACGGCGCAAAGAATCATGATAGCACCGTCAAGAACGCGGAGTGAGCGCTCGACTTCAACAGTAAAGTCTACGTGACCTGGGGTGTCAATCAGGTTGATTGTGATGTCCTTCCAGTGAACCTGAGTCGCAGCGGACTGAATCGTGATTCCACGCTCACGCTCCAAATCCATGTTGTCCATTACAGCACCGACTCCATCCTTTCCGCGGACTTCGTGAATCGCGTGGATCTTGTTACAATAGAACAGAATGCGTTCTGAAGTCGTTGTCTTACCAGAGTCAATGTGGGCGCTGATACCGATATTACGAACCTTGGTAATATCAAAAGCCATATTGTTTACCTCTCTAAAAAGAATTCAGCTTTAGTTTTGCGGATTGACCCCAGCCTTGATTATGCCGTGCCATTTGGCTCATTCTGCCGTAGAAACAATTCCGCATCTTCTATATTTTGAATACTATACTAGAAACTGCCAATAAATTCAATAGGTATTCTTCAATTTCGCCGAAAATTTCCCCGTTACACTGATTTTTTCCCACTTTTTGCAGAGCTCCATCCCGGCTGAGACCGAAGTTCCAGAAAGCATGCCGTTTTTTATGGAAAGTGAAAAATCCGAGGAAAGCGATTTCACGAACCCATGCGCAGGAGTGACGGATGCTGATGCCGAAAAAGTCTTGGAAGATTCCGTGCATTTCAGAGAAAGCGACGATGAGCAGGAAAAGGAGCGGAACTTGCACGATGCGTAAATCCTGGACGAAAAATCACCCGCCACGCCCCCGGATTCCGAATCAGGGACAAGGGACGAAGAAGCACTCAGGGCCGTCCTGAACCGAGCGTTTTGAATACTGCCGTCAAAGCGGAATTTCATCTCCATGTTTTTTTCATCATCAAGCTCACCCAAAGCCGAAAGCCCCGCCTGTACCTTGCTCTTGCACAATGAAAACGAAACCTGGGGATTCAGCATCAGCTCAAGCAATGTCCCCGGAACGCTCCCAGATGCCGTAATCAATCCGGGGGTGGAAGCAAAAAATGCCGTGTTCAGAGTGAATCCGTCCAAAACAAGAGAGTCCGCGCACCGGAACCAAAAGTCGAATCCTCCGTAGGGACACTGCACCGCCGATGCCGCCGCCCAATGCCGGAAAAAACTCCACACGAGCGACGACTCAATCTCAGCACAAAAATATCCGTCCTCAGGATAGGGACGCTGCTTCTGGAACCAAGACGAATTGTATTCCCGCGAGTGACGGAAGAGACCGCCGTTCAAAGAAAGCGACACGACGGGGATGTGCCACAGGGAAAAGCTCTTATATATAGAAAGAAAAAGTTCCTTTTGTTCGCTCAGACCAAAGAATACTGACGGAAGCTCAAGGGATTTGCCGGAGGACGAGAGAAGAAGCGAAAATGCAAGAGGATGCCTTGAGGACGTGAAAGTCGGAAGCGACGATGAGATTCCGCCGGACGGTCTGTACGGAGAGGAGAGCGCGGAACCGATGGAAAAATCAGGTGATTTCATCCTTGAGAGAGCCCCGGAAAAACCGAGCGTCCCTGCATTTGCCTCAATGGAAAAGGGAAGAAATACGGGCGAAAAGGAGAGACCCAGGCCGACTCTGGGGACAATCACATCAAGAGGATTTTCGCAGCCAAAGATTTCCGGCAGAGAGCTGATTTTCCCGGATGGCAAGCCCGCGGCAAGGATAAAAGTCGCATCTGAAAAACGGAACCGCACTCCGCAATCAGCCTTGACCGAGACATCGCCGTCCGTAACAAACGACAGCCCTGTATAGGAGTCGGCACCCTTGAAAAAATCCGTGGCAGATTTTCCCCTCTCGCCATGACAAAGCAAGGGAAGGAAAACGGCAAATATAAGCATAATTAATTTTCTCATGCATTATAATAGTCCTCAAATCTTCGCCACGGTAATCAAAATGCAAAAAAAATTTTAAATTTCTGAAAAAAAATCCGCCTGACAAAAACTTTGGGAAGCTCTGACAAGCGGATTCATAAGTTGATATGCGGTCAAACCGCGGATGTTCTAGAATTTGAAGGTGAGTCCTGTCTTAGCATAGACATTAGGACCGCCAACCTCCAAATTCACGCCAAAGAAATCAGAGAAGAACCAGTTAGCGCCAAGATATCCGTCGCCCTCAAAATATACTCTTGAACCGGAATAGTCAGCTAATTTGATGCCAACGCCGAGCTTTGTTCCGGTATACACATCAAGCCCCTTCGGTGGAAGCTGAACATGATATTCAACCAATCCGCCCGTATACAGAGTCATGTGGGTCCACTCATGGTCACTGTACTTATGCTCGTAATGGTAGCCGTCGAAACCTACGTATCCGCCGAAAGTAAACGGAAGCTTCCAAATGTAAGCAGCGTATGAAAGCGATGCCTCGGTGTACGGAATGAACCATGTGCCCTTGTAATCCGAGCCAAGATCCAAATAATCTCCAAAAAGGCTGCCTATACCAACATCCACATTCAGAATCAGGTCTCCGCTCTCAATGCCGCCGCCATAATTGCACCAGCACTGGGACCAGTCGAACGCAAAAGCACTGACGCTTCCGAACACAAAAAGTGATGCCAAGACGGCTAAAAACTTCTTTTTCATAATCTACCCCCTGAAAAGGAATCTTAAATTGAGTATATACCCATTGCGAGTAGCTGTCAACCGTAAATGACCATTTGGAAATTGTCACACGGATTTGGAAAAATCTAACGATTTTTCATTAGAATATAATCTGTAATCCGTGTGGAAGTCAAAAAATCAGAAGAAATCCCAAGGTCGGAAGTCATCATGACATCGATAAGGAGTTCCCAAATCAGAATTATTTCCGCTTCCACTTATGGAAACATTCTCGTCGCTGCTGCCACAATAGATGTCGCGATCAGCAAAGCCGTTAACATTCGAACTTCCGCTGAAATTGCAGTTGTTTATATCCACATAGTCAGAGCCGCCTATGTCTATGGATCCTGCATGTCCCGAGTTATTGGTGAAAGTACATCCTGTTATATGGACACCTTTTTCAGGATCATAGCTGTTGCCGAAAAGTGAAATCGCTCCTCCGCCGGGATCTCCGGTTGACTGATTGTCCTCAAAAGTACAGCCGGTAAAAGTAATCATTCCACTTCCACACCAGAATATCATGCCGAAGTTCGCGGTGTCTTCCAATGTCGAAGCTCCCTTTCCGTTTTTGAAGGTAATGTTTGCAAAACTAGATTGCTCGGAACATGCAAGCACAATACCATACTTACCGTTACCATTTATCGTAATGTTCTTAGTGATTTGAATTCTGTTTTTTATCCAAATATCCTTTCCAAGTGTCAACTCATCTCCATCATTCGCATTAGTCAGCAACTCTATAAAATCAGTTTCATCGCCAACATGATAATACTGATTCAACTTTCCAGATGGGAAGGTCGAACCGTCTCCCCCGCCTCCACCACCAGAGCCGGATACATTAACATCATACCACGGTGAGGAGAATTTTCCGAAAAACTCCTGATCACCATAAGCAGTCAGCTTGCACACAAAGAAGACATCCAGCCTTGCCCTGTTGATTTGTTTCATGAATTCTGAATCCCAGTTCATTTCACTGTAACCGTCATCAGAAAGGAAAGCGTTTATCGCTGTCTCATATTTGGTACTTCCATCCCAGTAAGTGACAGAATTCAAATCAGGACCACGCACCTCCTGTCCGCTGTCCTTAAGTTTTCCCCTGAGCTCGAAGCGGAGGGTAACGGAACTGTAATCGCTAAGACGGCTCTTGTTGCAGTAGTCCGTGGGGTCAGAGCTTAAATAGACGCGACCATTGCTCAGGTTTACCTTAACGGAAGGAGGCACGGCACTTGTGTTCAGGACACCGATATCTCCTCCGCCAGCAATGCCGCTTATGCTCTCCGTAAACCACGAGCCGGTTTCAGTAGACTCATCAAAGCAGTCATATTTCAGCTCAATGTCATAGCGACAGCCTCTTACGCAGAGAGGGAAGTCAAATGCGAGGGCGGATGTACCAGCCGCAATTTCTTTGTCAGCAAGACCAATGGTCATAACCTTGTTTCCCGCCCATACCTGAAGGTGGTTACAATTCGCGGGGAACTGCTTTATCTGGATATTCAGACCGTTAGATGTGGTAAGAACCTTCGCGTGATCATTTTCCCACTCAAATGCTTTTTTCAGGACAACGGAAACATACGAAACTTTCTCGGCAAAAACCTCGGTTTCCGCGCTTCCCTTGTAGCAAAGACCTCCGAACATGTCGTATGCCTCAAGCGTCACCGTATAGGAGCCGGGATTCACCTCAAGCTCTATCTGATCTCCACTCTTGCCATATTCCTCAACAGTGTGGGAGCCGTTCAATTTTTCAAACGTAATCCTGAATGTGTAGGAAATGGCATCCCCAGCGTCTGCGTTTCTGGAAGAATTTCCCGAACTGGAGCCGTATGGAAGGGACAGGGCTATTAAGGAATTTTTCTCATCCTGATTCAGAAGATTACCGCAGGAAGAAAGGAGAATCACAATCGCGGTCAAAAAAAGAACTGCCATTTTCTTCATATAAGCCACCTCTTCAAAAAAAATTTTCGCCGCACAGATTTTTCTGGCAACGGGGGTCACTTTATGAATAGCAGCTGAAAATATCATGCAAATCTTTTTTTATTATAGGGCATAATACGAGGATTTGTCAAGAAAAATTTAAGGGAACCTTCAAAAAAATCTTAAAGGTTCCCTAATTACGTTTTGCCTAGATTCCGAGTCTGAATCCCACCTTTGCCTGCAAGCCCCGGACTGTGAAAGACTTGAAGAAATCAGCTCCCGACACACCGACAGAGGCATCGAGCTCAAACACGCGTGTATTCAGGCTAAGACCAAGAGTATGGGCAAAGACCTGATTCATGTACTCGGTGCTAACGGAAAGTCCAAGAACGTAGAGGAAGGTCATGTCCACGGAAAGCCTGTACTCAGGATAAACCCTTTCCCATGAGAATCCCTCGGAACCAATCGGGTTTCTCATTGCCACGCCGAGCATCGGATGCAGGACGAACCAGTTTCCTATGGGTCTCCACGCGGCCTCAACACCGAAACGGAATGGCTTTGAAACCTTGTACTCAGTTTTTTCGGCAACAATGTCCGTCAAGTTCGGGCCGTCAGTCGTAAAGGGATTGTCTCCTTTGTCCTCGTCATTCGAAGTGTACCAGTCCATGATTCCATTCTCCGACTCAGCGGAAAAATCGAAGCCCGACGAAATCTTGTTGTGGAGCGTTCCCGGAATAATCTGCAAGGACGTGTATGCCCCAATGTCAAGATTCTCAAGAAGCGGATACTGTACCGACGCGGCAAGATCAATTCCCGCACCCAAGAGAAGAACCGACTTGACCTGCTCCAGAAGATCATCAGTGTTCAACGCCGTCAGGGCATCCTGGAGTTCTTCCATGGAAACGGATTTTCCGTTAAGGCTCTCGCTCAAATCAGCCAAGGTGTAGACAGAGAAAACACCGTCCGCACTGGCCTTAATCTGTCCGTCAGAATTCATCCTTACGTTCAGCGCAATATGAGGATCCGGCATATAGAGCAAGGGAAGGAAGTATGACGGAGTGATCTTTACCTTGAATCCATTCAGATTAAGTCCCACGGAAATCGACTGTGAGAGGAACGCCTGCATGTTGAACGACGTGGCAATCTTCATATCCTCGTCCAGAGAGTTTCCTTCCGCAAGAAGCTTAAAGAAATCCTTGGAAATCCCGAATCCGCCGGAGAAACTTATGTCCGTCCGTGTGCCGATTCCCCAGCCGTCTATGTAGAGATTCATGAAGTAGGAAGGCTGCACGGCCATATTGAACTTAAATCCGCCTCTGCCCATCTCACTATAGATTTTAGGCAGATCAATGACCAAATCTTTCTGCATGACTTCGGTGACTCCGAGCAGGTTCTCGCTGACGGATGCGTTAAAATCCATTCCAACCTCGAAGAAACGCTTCGGCTTGTCAATTTCGGCGGTCAATGTACTCAATGCAAGGAAACTAAGTCCCATTATTAATAGAAGCTTTTTCATTGTTCGCCTCCTTCTTTGCTCTTCTGCCACACGGAAATCGGCTCTCCGTCCATCTTTGCGGACACAATAAGGCCCACGCCAAGTCCCTTTTCATCGGAAAGTCCAGAGCGGTGAACTGTCAGATGCTCAACCTGCGAATACTTTCCGGCGCCGGTCTCGTCCTCTCGAAGATCTCTTCCAAGCTGCACGTTGATATCCGGGTGGAAAGGCCAGTTTGTCATAACCTTGCTCAGACTCTCTCCTTGGAATCCAAACAATTTGTAATCATTTGAGCTCTCAATGGCAAGATACTCATGGAAACCTGTTCCGTGGAGTTTCCTGCTGTCCTCGTCTCCTTCGGTATATCTGTCATCAATATCAAGGCCTATGGTAAGATTCGGAATCAGCGTGTTGTTCAGCTTGTACTTGAATCCCACATATTTTATGTGCTCCACGTACTTGGCATACTCATCAAAGGAAGACGCGTCCTCCCTCTGCAAAAGGTCTGAACAATAGCCGTTCTCATCCACGTCATTGTAGTGATCGTCGGTGAGTCTCATGACCTCCACCCTGATTGGCGCGAGAAGCTCAAGATCAAACGGAACAATGGCCACGATGTCCACGGCAAGCTCCTGGCATCCCTCATCCTCCTCTGAAATCTGGCTGCGCTGAATCGTGACTTGACTTCCTTCATTCAGCCCGATATCGAACTTAGCCTTAAGATCCGTCGCGTTGGTCAGTTTCATGACATCAGCCACATTGATATAGTTTGATCCCAAATAGCCCGCGACATTCGAGCTGTCTCCGTAAACCACCTGCTCAGTGTCATCCGGAAGCGGGATGGAGCTCTGCTTGAGGGCTATTTCCCCTGGAGTTGACGGCTCGTTAGTGCTTATGGTGCCGTTGTTAAGCAAATCCTTGTATTTTTGTGTTCCATTCTCCTTATATGAGAGATAGATTGTTCCACTAAAGCTTACGTTGCTAAAAGAAGATCCAAGACCTCCTGTTGGCTTCACGGCGTAGAGATACATCGGAAGATTTGAAATGCTTACGTTCGAGAACTGTTCCGTGTCGATTCCCTCAAAACCATCCTCCATGATTGAGTTAAGATCAAAGGGAAGATCCATTTCACCGCTGCAGGCCAGGCTGTTTCCAAGCTTAAGTGAGACTTCCTTCCAGTCGTAGATTACCTCCATGTCGGAAATGCCCACGGAATACGAAGATCCCAGCACAATGTTGCTCACGGGGAAATTGCCCGCATTCTCTATGGTCGCACTCATTTCAAGATAGCGTTTCTGTCCCTCAACGTAGGAGGGGAAAGTCAATTTGAACTGGTTTGTCCAAGTCTGCTCGGCGGAATTTGATCCCGCGGGAAGCTCTGCGTTTACATTATAGTAGTAGCCGGGATTGTCAGGTTTCTTGAATCCCTTCAGAACAAGCGGTATGTCATTTCCTGCGGGAAGAGTGTTAGTCACCTTGCACTTGATTCCGAAGCGGTTTCCTTCCCCATTAAAATCAATGTAGTCAACGGCTTTCAAAAGTTCACCGGAAAGCTCAATGCTGCCGGTAGAACCGTCCGTGGGAAGAGAGAATCCTTTGATGTTATGGCTCGCAAGGTTAATTTTGGCAGTAGCGATTTTCGAGATGTTTACCGCCACGTTGACCCTCACGTTGTCCGTGCAGATTATGGTCGCATTGCTGACGTTGACCTTGACCTTTCCGGTAACATGGGCTATGTTTTGTGAGGCATCGCTTTGCGGAGTAATCTTTGCACCCAGAGTGTAATCCTTGTCAATGAGTTTTCCAGCCGGTGTAGGTGCGACAGTACTTGTTTTGGTAAAATTGGAGACGCATTCACCAGTAATGCTCAGATTGTCGATGTCCAGAGTAACGCCCTGCCATCCGCTCGGTGCATTGGCATTAACGATGAGATGTCCGTCATCGATTGTGGCTTCATTAAAAAGTCCCACGAAATTCTGGAAGCTAATCTCAGAGTTGAGGTCGAATCCCGCATTTGCCATGTAGTCCTCGTCATGCACATTCAGATTCACAATCTTACTGACGGAAATATTCGCGGCTTCCCCTTTAATATCGAAAGAGTGAATCTTGCCGCTGCTTTCACCGCTGGCCGATCCAGAAAACTTGACCACAAAGGACTGGGGAATACCGTTGCTTCCGGTCAGAGGAATGGAGACCACATTGTTCTGCGTAATATCCGTAACGGCAGACTGTGCGACAAGTTCCGTACCCGCGAGGTTATAAATGGAAGCTTTGACGTTCAGATGATAGCCGGATGTATAAGCGAAGCTGTCCTTTTTCGTAAAAGTAACCTTAAGCACGCCGCTGTCATAATACATCCTGCTAAAAGTAATCTCAGTAGTGTTTCCAGCGACAGTTATATCCGGCATCTCGCTTTCAGACATCTCAGTCACACTTTCCGGAATAACAACAGCACTCGTTGACTGAACCTTCGTGTTGTCTCCGGCTGCATTCTTCGCGAAATCAGTCAGTGAGACCGTCTGGCTCAAGTCCATGCTGATTGGCTCACCGGCAGTAAATTCGTAGGACTGGTTCATGGCCTCGAATTTCTTATCGAACCCCATGTCGGAGAGATAGTCCCCCGCATTCACAGGAACCTTGAACGCAGGAAAATGCACGAGATAACGCAGCACGTCATCGCTCTGGTTCTCCGCATAAGTGTAAACGGACGCCGTGTTTCCAAGGTTTTCCTGTATCTCGGAGCGCAGTTCTTTGAGTTTGTCGGCCGTGTTATAAGATGCGGTACCGAGTGGAAGCTGAAACTCAGCATTTGTCTTTACAGAAATGGACTCCGGCAGCTCTAAATCTCCGCAAGAAAACAGCATGAACACTGAGGCCGCCGATGCAATCAAAAAAATCAATCTACGCATAATTCACCTCCTGGGACAACCATGCAAGAAAAAAGCATCAATATCACCACTATATAATAGAAGAAAGTCGTCTCCTACCAAAAACTCCCTCGCTGCGACACTTCTCCACATATAATTATAGCACATTTTTCAGAAAAATAAAGCACAATATTTAAAATCTCTATTTTTAAAAATCAGTGCCTATGCCGCATATTGAACACAAAATAAAACAAAGACAGGGCCCTGACGGTAACAAAATTCCATACAAGGCCCTGAAAGAGAAAGGATTGAAAATGATTTTTAAGTTTTCCTTAAATATAGTCTTCCAAATTGCTCGCAATAACAATCTCCCCCATTTCCTCAAGCCGCTTTATCACCTGCACAATCTTCTCCTGCGCATCAACCACCGTCGCCTTGGAAACATGTCCCATGAACTCCATATCCTCCTTGAGCATGGACGCGGCACGTTTTGACATGTTGCGGAAAATCTTGTCCTGAACCTCGGGGTCCACATTCTTCATGGCAGTGGCAAGAGTGCTTGAATCAACCTCCCGCAAAATCTTCTGTACGTCCCGGTCACCAATCATAACGATGTTGGAAATGGTAAAGCAGAACTGCTCCAAGCCGCGTACAAGCACGGGATTCTTCTCTGAAAGCTGATCCTTTTTGCTCAGAAGCTCCTCCGTTTCCCCGAAGAGGCATTTTCCAAGCACCTCATCAACCATGGTCCTGCCGAAGAAATGAGATTTTTCCAAGGCATCCTCAGCCTCAGAAATGATTTCCTCATCAGTCCGTTTCGCCCCGTTCTGAATCAGAGTAGAAAAGCTGCCAAGCACCTCGTCACGCATTTTCTCAGGAAGACTTTCAATCACCTTCCTGCCACGCTCCTCACCAAGGTAAACGGCAAGTTTCGCAAGTCTCTCTTTGTAATCCTCACGAATAAATGTCTCAATGACGGAAAAGATTTTTTCACTCGCCCCGTCAAAAATCTCCATGACCATTTCGTTCTCCACGCCGCTTTCATTTTCGCTCATAGCTATCATACTCCTTACGGAACCTCTAAAAAACCAAGTCCCTCAAGGTTCCCTTATACTAATATAATAGAAGAAAATCACACCGTCAATTTTTTTCCGACTTTTTTCTTCGAGGCGGAAAGCTGATAATTTCCACTTTAATCAATTTTAAATCTGTGCTATCATAAGGGCATGAACATCAACAACAATGCCACCAATGTAAAAAGGGAGCTTCTCGTAAGGATTGCGAAACTCCAGCTTGCGGGGGAACTTGACTCAAGGAAAATAAACAAGATTCCCGTGGAAATGAGACCAGCCGGCACACCGCCGATCGGATGCTGCACCTACCATGACCGGGAGCTTTTGCGCATGAGGATTCTGGCCCGCATGGGAATCTCCGTGGAAAACTACAACGACCTGAACGAGCTTGACGATTACGCGAAGGAGGCACTGACCCGCGAAAAACCCACGTGGCCCATGATTACGGTCCTGCACGAGGCATGCAACGGATGCGTAAAACAGAATTTCATGGTGACGAACGCCTGCCAGGGATGTTTTGCCCGCCCCTGCATGATGAACTGCCCCAAAAAAGCCATTCACATAATCCACCACGCGCACATCGACGCAAAAAAATGCATACACTGCGGAATCTGTGAGCAGAACTGCCCCTACCACGCCATCATCAAAATCACCGTGCCATGTGAGGCAGCCTGTCCGGTCGGCGCAATCTCCAAGGGTGAGGACGGACACGAGATTATTGATTTCCATAAATGCATCTACTGCGGAAAATGTATGCAGGAATGTCCCTTCGGAGCAATGATGGACAAGAGCCAGCTGGTTGACGTAATCAAGCACATAATGGAAGGACACAAGGTAAGCGTAATGTATGCCCCCGCCATCGCATCCCAGTTCAAGGCAAGTTTCTCGCAGCTTGAGATGGGACTAAAGCTCGCTGGATTCACGGCAATCTACGAGGTGGCCCAGGGTGCGGACATCTGTGCCGAAAAAGAAGCCGCAGAGTTCAGCGAAAGAATGGAGCGCGGAGACAAACTCATGACGACCTCATGCTGCTCAGCATACGTGCGTGCCGTCCACATCCATGTACCAGATTTGGATCCGTGCGTTTCCGAAACAAGAAGCCCCATGCACTACACCGCCGAGCTTGCGAAAAAAGATGATCCTGAATGCGTCACGGTATTCGTAGGTCCCTGCCTTGCAAAACGCCGCGAGGGATTTGACGATGAGATGGTGGATTATGTAATCACAGCCGAAGAACTCTCCGCATTTTTTGAGGCAAAGGGATTGGACATCTCAAAGCTGGATGAACTGAAAAAAGATTCCTGCCCCACCCCGAGCGGACGTAATTTCGCACGATCCGGTGGAGTCGCAGATGCCGTAAAGTGCAGGCTCAAGGACCCGAACATTTTGAAGCTCGACGTAATCAACGGACTGGACAAAGAGGGAATGAAAAAACTCCGCTACTACGGTGACATAAACGCCGGAAGAGTTAAGCCGAATGACAGCACCGGAAACCTCGTTGAAGTGATGAGCTGCGAGGGAGGATGCATCGCCGGTCCATGCGTAGTTCAAAAGACAAACATCGCGAACGTGCAGCTGAACAAATACGTGGGAAGTTGAAAACGGAAAGTGGAAAGTGGAGAGTGGAAAGCTGGACGGAATCGCTTTTCCAATTTGCAATCCTTTGCGAGGAAAAGGACGTCGCTTTTGGAACCTGCTTTCCGCCACTACGCTATCGCTCCGGCCCGCCTGAAGTCGGTCTGCCTTGCGGCATGGCTCCAATCAGGCGTAAGTGGGAGAACCCCTTGTTAAGTGGAAAGTTGAGAGTGGAAAGTGGAAAGCTGGGAGAGTTGAAAAAGAGGAAAGAGGGAGCAAGTTTTTTTAATTAAAAATCATAAAAGATCCTGATGCGGTGATAGTATTTATTAAAGGAAGAAAATATTGCCGCATACGGAGGAAAATGTGGAAGACAACGGAATGATTTATCAGGATGTGAAAGTCATCGTGAACGGAAAAGAATACACATATTTTATGTGCGACCGGATTGAGACAATCAACAAAAAGATTGCGGAGCTCGGGTGCCGGAAAATTATTTCAATCGACTACCGGTATAACCCACATCTTTCCGAGACTGTCCGCCAAAAGATGATTGAGCTGAAATGCATTTTTTCCATGACTCTCTCGCACGGAGTTAATATCATAAATTATTTTACAGGAAAGGGAACACCTTACATAATTTTTCTGAGCGAGCTGAAATCAAAGAGCGACAAAAGAATCGACACGCTTTACGGTGCCCTCAAAAATTTTCAGACCACGCTGAATGAAAAAAATCTCGGAAAAGAACCCAGCCTCACCCCTCTTATGAGCGCAACGGCACTAAAGGAAACCGAGCTTGCGGAAAAAATCCTTGCAGCAGGAAGCGATGTAAATGAAAAAGGCATCAGGGGATTCACAGCAATGCATGTCGCCGCAATCACCGGAAACACAGAGATGGTGCGTTTTCTTTTGGACCACGGAGCGAATCCGAATCTCACGAACGACAACGGATACTCACCTCTCATCCTTGCACTCCAGATGAATAGAACCGAGGTCTCGAAAATGCTTCTGGACGCGGGGGCAAAAATTGAGATTCCTCTTACAAACAAAGTGAATCAGGAAAAACTCACGTTCAATCAAAAACTCAACTATTACATTTCTGAATTCACCATGCACGGACAAGGAAAGGAATCCGCAATCTACAAGGCGACGGAATACTGCGGACAACCAATTCTGGACCGGAAGACCTTTTCAAAAATCCGCAACAACAAGGGAGTGAACTATCATCCGACAAAGAAAAATGTTTTCCTGCTCGCAATCGGAATGCACCTCACCATCGCCCAGACCGAGGATCTTCTTTCAAGCGCAGGATATGCCTTCGACTCCTCAAGTAAATTCGACTCGGTGGTTAAACGCTTCATCGAGGAACGAAACTTCAACATGGGAGAAATCGAGGACACCCTCTGCAAAGAATCCGATGACACATTCTGCAAGTACGGGGAATAGACACAGGGCAAAAAAACAGTTGACTTTTCCTGTCAATTAGGTTATAGTAAAGATGTTGGAGGACCCGAGACCGCGCGAGGGAGTTCCGAAAGGATTGGCTTGTCGGCGCCTTGCCTAATTCCAACTTCATGTGCCGTCTTTGGCTTCTGTCAAGGCGGCATTATTTTTTTTTTGCTTTGTTTTTCACCCAAACTGGGACCTTGTTTTTAATAAAAGTACGTCTTGTCGGCAATGCAGTTTTTACGTCATAGAATTCACCATCCGACATTTGAGTCAACTCAATATATGCCATAGCATCGCTCTTTCCATATTTATAAAGCAACAAATCTCTACCATTCTCATAGATTTCATCAAAGTCGCCACATACAGCTTCAACCAAATCTCGTGCACATTCAAAACCAGCAGACTGGATTTGCTCAAATCTTGCGGGACGCTGAATATGACTCTCTCCAAAATTTCCCTTATAGCCCTTTTTCTCAATTCCAATTCTAAGACGAATTTTACCAGCCTGCCTTTTTATAATGATAGCCATCTCAGCCGTGATTTCACCGAAATCCTTGCTTCCTCTAGAGGTCAAAACATATTCGCCATCATGCTGCACAATAGTTCCCATTTTTATCCCTTCACTTTTTTACTAAGACAAATTATAAAACATTTCATCATGCAAGACAATCCCTTAAAAAATTTGCAAAAATACAAAAATGTCGCCCGTTATGCGACAAAAATTTAACTCGAGTCATGCTAAAATAAAATAAATCAAAGATAAAAGATTCTTGCGTTTTTGCAAAATCAACATCAGGAGGACAATATGAAAGGTTTCAGAAAATTTTTGGTGGCGGTTTTCGCCTGTATCTTTGCAGCAGGAACACTACATGCGGTTCCGCTGTATCAGTTGAGCATAGTTGCTGAGGACGGAACTTTTTTGGGAAATTTCGGCAATGAATACAGCTCAAACTCCGTCTACAATCAGTACGGAAATTACGGCTCGCCTTATGGATCAAAATCCATCATGAACAAGTACAGCAATTACGGCTCAGAGTATGCCACGTACAGTCCGTTCAACGCCTACTCAAGCAAAGGACCATGGATTGTTGATAGATACGGAACCAAATACGGCCGTCTTTCCGTAAACCGATACGCAAGCGGAGTCACAGAAGAAAGCTACAGGCTCGCATTGCAGCTCAAGGCACTCAGAGATTCTTATTAAAACCTTGTCAATTATCGCTTGCAAATGTATCCTATATAAACAAACACAAGGAGTAAAACTATGACACTGAATGAAAAACTCAACTCGATCGCACGGACTACCCTTCCGTTTTGCCCCACGGGATATGCGGAGGATGTCGCAGGATTTTGGACTCAATTCGTTGAGCCGATGCTGCCCCCAAAAGAAGTCGTCCTTGCATGGCACAATCTTTTGACACGCTATGTCACTGGACCGGATGCGGTGTTTGTCATCAGGGGATTCCACAATGTTGACGTTGCGGCACGACGAGGATTTTTGACGAGGACAAACCAAGGCTACTCATTTTTCTACAGCGACAATTCGTTTGCGACATACATAGCGAAAATGGTCTACGACGGATTTGTCCCGGATTACACGGATTTCAAAAACACAATGCTCTCAAGGAAATTTCCCGCCGGTTGGTTCTGCAGCACGGAAGAGAAAAAAATTGCAGCATATCCGCTTGAAGGCAAATCAAACCCGAGGATTGCCGTATCCGGTTACAAACTTGCGCACATTGTTGACTCAGGAAATCATTTTTGCATAAACAACTCTGATTGGACGAAAGCGAAAATCTGCGAAGAATATTTTCCTGCGGGAGAACTTGACGACTGGAAGATTGCCGAGGATGCATTCGGAAGATTCTATGTCCGCAATCTTGACGTTCCACCTGAAGCAAAAGATATTTTAACCGCACATTTTCTTCGCTATGTCGATCCGCTGAATTATTTTCTCACTCCGAAAGCAAAGAACAACGGAAGCACATTCCACTACACGGAGATTCCGATTCCGAAAAATGACATAGCCGAATATGAGATGCTGCAAATTTTCGCCATGCAGAAATTCTCCGAGAGATTCGGAAACGTGTACGATGATTTTCTTGCCAAACTGAAACTCTGTCCAAAGCAAGAGTGCTTCAAGGATTTTAGCAAGGCAGGCTCTTCCGTCATAAAAATCCATTACGGAGAAAATTGTGTGTGGCATAAAACCATTGAGTATTCATTTACTCGCCTTTGTTTTAAAGCTGATTTGATTGAGCCGCTGGACATGGACGACGCTTTCATCTGCTCAACGCCGGAAGGAGAATTCCGCATGACAAAAAGACAGTTCTATGATGTCTTTGAAAATGTGGTCAAAACGGAATCTTATCTTGTCAAAAGAATCTATCACTACAAGAAAACTCCGCAAAAAGCTTACCAGTTCCTTATGGGACAAGGCAAAATGCAAAACCTCGCCTACAAATCGGATACCAACACAAGGGAGGGAAACGGAAAGACAGCCCGGATATATACCGCGAAGAATTCCGTGGACGACATTCCGAAAAAATATCAGCCGTTCATTGAAAGACTTGAATGGTACATACAAAAATATCAGAAGAAAAATCCGAAGAGCAAGCCATCTGACATTTACAAGGCAGGAGGCATTACAAGGCAGACATTCTCAAAAATCATCAGCAAAAGAAACGACGATTTTCACCCCACTAAAGACACAGTAATTAAGCTTGCCCTTGGACTGAAACTCACGCTGAACGAGACGGAGGATTTGCTTCAAAGCTCAGGCTATGCGTTCTCGGAGAAAAACAAAACCGACGTAGAAATCAAAAATCTGCTTTCCATCGGTGACTACAATATTTTAAATTGGAACGACAAGATTTTTTCAAAGACAGGAGAACTTTTTTTCAAGACCGTAATTGAAAGCGAGGAGGATTAAGCAAGAGAATTGATCATGAAAAAAAGTAGCCTGTTACGCTACCAATTTTTGCGTATAATTGATTAAACTTTTCTATATGTCTGGACTGGAAAAATTTTTTGAGCTTTCAATAATGGGAGAGCTTGTTCGCAGCACAATATTGCTCGACAAGATTCAAAAATCAGATTCCCTCACGCAATGTTCTCCACTGATGATTGCGATTGCAAGAAATGACTGTGAAATGCTGAGCACGCTTCTTGACGGAGGAGCAGACGCAAATGAAAGTGACGGAGACGGACTCACACCATTGATGGCGGCATCTGTTTTGGGAAGGAAGGAAATCATCGGCACACTTCTTTCACATGGAGCAGACGTGAACGTAAGAACGAAGGACGGACACACGGCAATAATGTACGCGTCTTTTTTCTCTGACAGCGAATGCGTGAGACTGCTGATTAAAGGAGGCGCGGACTTAAGAAGCAGAAGCCTTGCCCAAAGCACATCCGGCAGAACCTTTCCCGACGCGCTCACTTTTTACATAAAAGAATATACAAATCATCCTGGACATAAAAACTCTGATATCTACAAGAACACGAAGATTTCTGACAAAAATTATGCGCTGAGCAAAATGACGTTCGCAAAAATCATCAGGAACATAAACGGTGAGAAAAAGGAAAATTATCATCCGAAAAAAAATACCGTTCTGCTCCTCGCCCTGGGAATGAGACTGAACCTTGAGCAGACCGAGGATTTGCTTTCAAGCGCAGGATATCACTTTGACGTGCAGAGCGCATTTGACATGATTGTGAGAAAATCGATGGGGGAAGGAAATTACGATGTCGGAAAAATCAACGACGCACTCTTCAAAGAGACCGGAAAAACCCTGTGCGGCTTCTGGGAAAAAGATGATTCCCGCTCCGAAAACTGAGCTCCAATGGTAGCCTCTCGGTAAACTAAAAAGCGAACAAATATTAAAAATGTCGCCTGAAATGCGACCAATTTATTTCGGGTGAGTGATATTATTTATAGAAGAAACATGGCAATATTTTGCCTAAGGAGGATTTTTTATGAAAATGAGAAAAATTGGTTCTGTTTCTGTTATAATTGCAATGTTTACATTGATATTTGTAAGTTGCGTATCTGTCCCAGAAGGTGTTGGAGATGGATCGGAAACAGGTTACGTAATGAAAAACGCAACATTACCTGATGGAAGCAAAGCAGATATGCATCTTTTCAAAACTCAGAAAGAAGCAAGTACGTATTTCAAAGAAAACACAAGTGGAAAATGGTATATGAAACATGAAGGCAGTGCTGGAGAAACACTAAAAATGTCTGGCAAGAATTTTAAAATCTCAGAAGATGATCTTTATATCATGCCTTGTACCGTAGAAGAATTAGGAGAAATAGGAAAGGTTATGTTTGACAAAGGATTACCATTTGCAATTGTCGTGCAGAATCGTGGTACGGAGATTCGTCAAACAGGAATTTCCATATTCAATGATTGGAAATCTGCTCGATTCTTTAAAAATGATTTCATTGATGAATCTACATACACAGCAAGAGTTGAGGTTAAACGAGCAAAAGAAAAAGAAGAAAGTGAACGACGCAGTAAGGAAAGAAAAGAACTTTTAGGAAAAATGCTGCCATCGAAAATAGTTGTAGAAGATTATACATCAACAGCAAACCCAAATCAAGGATGGAATAACAGTGGATATAGACAATCCAACACAAGTGGACAAAGCAGTTCAACAGGACAACGACAAACACAACAAATAAGCAATTCAACAAATCATGCTAAAAACAAATCTGATTTAGAAATGTGGTTCAACAAGTATGCAAATGAAGAATCAGCTCGAAACGGGAATCCATTAAATCGAACAACATCATCCGTTGTAAGTAGCAAGGAACTTGAATTCTATGAAAGTCTTATTGCAAGCGGTGAGTCGTCAGGAGATGCAGCATGGATAGTTTATCTCCAATATAGGAAAAAGAAATAATTATATTCTTCTAAAAAAAATGCTAGAAGAATTTATAATATCATTGACAGCAAGGAGAATTAAATGTTTTGTAAATATTGTGGAAAAGCCTTGGCCGACAACGCCATTTTTTGCTCGCAATGCGGAAAGCAATTAATGGTTCCTGTTTCAAGCACTAATATTCCATCATCAAATGAAAAGCAAATTATATCGAATGCACAAGTCTATACACCTGTGATAGCTCCTATGCCGCAAAAGACAAAATATGTCCCGACGGAATCTTCAAAAAGCAGACTTGTTGCGGCTCTATTAGCTTTTTTCTTTGGAGAATTGGGCATTCACCGGTTTTATGCTGGAAGAGTTTTGACAGGTTTCATTCAGTTGATTCTTGGGCTCTCGTTCATCATAAGTTTAATTTGCCTTTTGATGGAGGAAATTGAATTCGCTGCACTTGCATATTTAATTGGAATTATATGGGGCCTCTGGGTGTTTATTGATTTCATTTTAATTCTATGCGGTTCATTCAAAGACAAAGATGGTTTACCCATTACTGATTGGGGATTATAAACAATCTCAACAGCCTACAAGGAGGAATAATTATGTTTTGTATAAAATGCGGTCATCAAATAAACGGAGATGCAAGTTTTTGTCCAGCCTGCGGGACATCTCAAGAAACCAACACTTCAAATCTTCCTGAAGTAATTGATGAATATGACAACAACGGATTCAGTTTTCACAGATGGATAATCGAAAACAGTCTTGAATCCTGCGAATCACTGTTAAGGGCACAAGACTTTGACACTCTTGACGTTCTTATGACGCTAGAAGAAAGCGATCTTGATAAAATCGGAATTACCAGCATTGGAACCAGAAGAAAACTTATGAATGGTATTCAAAATCTCAAGACATTTGCCGCGGCTAATACTGCAACCAAGGAATTTGCAACGAAAGATGCAATTCCCAATCGCTGTCCTCATTGTGGAGAAATTTGGGGCATGTCTAAAGAGAATACAGGCGCGGGGAACACCCTTGGCAAAGCCTTAGTCGGAGGAATTTTTCTAGGCCCACTGGGAGCCATTGGAGGTGCGGCGTTTGGAACAAAGACAGTTGTCTACATTTGCAACAAATGCGGATTTAAAAAGGAATACAAAATGTCCTTGGTAAAGAATGCGGCAAAAAGTGCTGTAAATGGCATTAAGGGGCTTTTCAAATAAAAAAAACTTCAAAACATTGGATGAAAATACAATTCATATTGTCCACATTTTGACTATTCAATGTTTCAGAGGAATCAAGGAGAAATTTATGTTCTGTAAAAACTGTGGAAATCAACTGGATGACGACGCTCTTTTTTGTACGAAATGCGGGAGCATAGTCGAAAATATAGTGGACTCAAACGATAAATGCGATTCAGTGGAAAACGAACAGACTGATAGCACAACGGATTTGCCCACCGAAGAACCGACAGAAAACACTGAAGAAGAAAATGTGGATGTACAACCTCCAGAACCTGGTGCCGAAATCAAACAAAAACTAATTGAAAACGGACTTGAAACATACATCCCGATTTTTGAAGAACAGCACTTGCTTGATGAAGACGTTCTCTCCATGATGACGTCAGAAGACTACATTCAAATAGGAGTTACAATCATCGGCGACAGAAAAAAGATGCAGCTTCTTTTTGATAAAGCTTATCAGAATATTAGGGATAAAACATCCGAGCAGAAAATAACTGAAAATTTAAATGAATCAACTGACGAAAAGAATAATGTTGAACATTTAATGAATGATCCCAAAATAAAAGAAGAAGCAGAATTGCTATATAAAATGTATGGTGAACAAGCCTATGAGCATTATTTAGAAAAGAAATCCAAAGAGCTAAGCAAGACTCAATCAGAAGAATATGTCGATATAATAAAAAATGGAAAGGCATATTGCTACAAAGCATCGGAGCCAGACAAGCTCCTTTGCAGAAAATGTCATGCGGAAGTTTCTGACGAGTCGTATTTATGTTGGAATTGTAACAACAATCTTGTAAGTCATAATTGATCTTCAAACGCTTAAAGATATGAGAATAATTATAAAAACTCAAAAAATGTCGCCTGAAATGCGACCTCCTTTCACTCGCTAAGTGTTATATTGTTAATATCAACAACCACAACGGAGGTTCTTATGAAAGGAATCAGAATTTTTTCAAATCTTATGAAGTTTGCAATTCTTATGTGCATTCTTGCGTTCACACTGGCTGTTCAGAAATTCAGTTTTTGCAGACCGCATGACAAGGCTCCGAATCCAAATAACTTTGTGTTTGGCCCGGAAAGAGTGTACGATGATTACTTAGACAGCTGCATAAGCGACACACTACGGCAAACATACAAGTTGATATATGACCTTGATGGTGACGGTAGGATTGACTGTGTTGATTATTCAGTAGCCTTCCATGTGCTGTGGTATAAAAAATATCCTAGTGTGGGGCTTTGCTACTTGACAGTAAATCAGAACAGTCCGACCGGGATGAACCACATGTTTATTACTATATGCTATGGGGGAAGGGAGTGGCATATTGAACCACAAAGGCATGAAAGTGCATACATAATGGAAAAGGTATGGGGGAGTAAATATGACAGCAGATATGACAAGTACCCATCATACCACTACTGGTATCAAGTATGCCGAATAGAATAATGAGGATATAAATATAACTCAAAAAATGTCGCCTAAAAGGCGACCAAAAATCATTCATTAGATGCTATACTGACAATATCAACCAACAACCACAACGGAGGTTTATCATGAAAGGAAAAAAACTCGCACTGATTTTCGGACTCATTTTTATGGCCGGAGCAGGACTTTTCGCACAGAACAATCCATTGCTTTTGATAAAAGGTGGATCATTTAAAATGGGCAACTCATCGGGAAACGACTCTCCGGTACACACTGTCACTGTCTCAAACTTTTACATGAGTCAGAACAAAATCACCATCGAAGAATGGATGAACTGTATCGGTGTATACCCAATGGGATACGAGGAAAGCTACAATGGAAGAAGGGTTCCTCAGATGCAATGGCGAACAACATCTGTTGCAAACATCACATGGTACGATGCTCTCATTTACTGCAACAAAAGAAGCGTATACGAAGGTCTCACACCATGCTATGCATCTAACGGCTCAAAAGATGCCATCACAAACGCGAAACAAACCAGAAAGGAATTCCCGAATGTAACCTGCGACTGGAACGCAAATGGATACAGGCTCCCGACAGAAGCCGAGTGGGAATATGCCGCAAGAAATGACAAACGAATTGAGACAAGCAAGGGATATCCTGAATGGTGCTGGGACTGGTACTCGTCCACCTATTACGAAGCAAGCAAAAATGCGACGAATCCCCGGGGTCCTGATTACGGAGAAATGTTGTTCAGCTCAGGCGGAACAAGCGGAACCGAGACAATGTGCCGAGTCCTTAGGGGCGGAAGCGACGACGTTAATTTCGACTATCCGTATGTCTACCCAGTTTACTACAGAATGAAACTCGCACCACGGGAATACGAATGCATCGCAGGTCCTGTGCCATATTCATTCAGAGTTGTGCGAAACGCGAGATAGGGGGAATGCTTTTTTAAAACATAAAACTACATTATCCAAAGGAGGATTTTTATGAAAAATTTTTTTAAGTTTGCAACTATTACAGCTACATTGATTCTGGCACTTGCTTTTATTGGATGCAGCAATCCAAACTCATCCGACAACAACGCTTTTGCAGGAACAACTTGGAAACAGGCATATAACGGGAGCGTCCTTTCCAATGGTGCTGTAATCAGCTTTGCCACATCTGGCAGCAATGTTACTATTACAACGTATGGATCAAGTGTAGTTTATAACTATGAAGTCATAGATTCCAGAACAGCCAGAATCACTGTGGCTGGATACAACGCATCATATAATGATTTTGTTATTGACAGCTCTAATGAAAACAGGGCAACATGGACAAGTTCTGAATTTATTAGGCAGTAAGGCACTCTCTAAGGCAACACTGTTCAATCATTCCCGTATTAATCAGTGTTGCCTATTTTTTTTCTGATATTGCACAGAATTCATTCACTCTGTGAAGATTCATCCTTCTTGTCCACCATAATGTGTATATACGCACATTCCCTGAATTTTGTATCGTCTGGATTTCTGCCCCTACACAAGATTGTCAGCATAAAGTGGTCTGATCCAGGAAAAGAAAAAACATATTTTATGCCCTCGGGTGTCTCCGTCTTGGTGATTGGAACATTCCCGGAAACAACTGAGGAACTCATCCCAAATTTCCAGTCGGAATCATCTCGCTTCGACTTCAGAACCAGGGAGAAATCGCCATCGCAATGGCCCATGTTCTCCACGTCGCTCATATAGGAAAATGTATCAAAAAAATCCGGAGTCAACAAAGGAAGGCTGTAGAACGTGATAGCATCGGTATACTCCGTAAGTCCGGCTCCATAAAATCCCGTGTAATGCGAGTAAAAAAATATGGCAGGGCGAACCAAGAGATATGACGTGCTGTATCCGTCCATGTCGAATGTGCAGTCAACCATCAGCTTTCTTCCGTCTATGACCACCATGTTCCAGGCATGGTTTCCTCTTAAGGATATTGGGTCGTAAATCATATTCCGATTTTTCATACTTATATCGCCCAGAATCCTAAAGCACTCAATGTGGAGTTCATCACAAAACCGTTTGAACACATTTGCGATTCCCAGGCACACCCCCGTTCCCAGACGCAGCACGGTCTTGTAGTCCTGCTCATGCTTGCTCTTAAAAATCCTGCGGTATATCTCCCTATCCTCCTCGCTCTTAAAACCCACGTATGCCTCAAATTTTTTTTCGTCGGCTGATAAATCTTTCCTATAATAAAATCTTCTGATTTCGCCATATTCCCCGGTTTCCTTATTCTTGTAAAAAAGGAGTCCCTGTGAGTCGTCGCGATGAAAAGGATACTTTGAGTTTCTGATTAATTCATATTCATTGTTGTAAATAAAACTATTCTCTTCGTCCCGCCTGTCCACCTCATCCTGATCATAGCTGACAGTTGCGAAAATAAGGTCGTGCACCATCTTCACCTTCTCATAATCATCCTTCGCGAGCATGTTTATCTTTGAAGCAGCCTCAGAGATATACGCCTCCACGTCCGTCTGCCTGAGTGAATCCGTTGTGCTGTTTTTGAGTGCAACCATCCTAGGGTCTATAAGGTCAGTCCTGTAGGAATCCGCCTTGTCATAGAACGGATCCTCCTTCGGAAACATGAGGCACTTAGGTCCGTCTTTTTTCGGCTTGTCCACTTTTGCTCCGGCTTTCATCAGATGATAGACACAATCATGGGCTCCGCTCTTCATTGCAATTGTCAGGGCACTGTCATTCTCGTCATTTCTCACGTCCAAATCCATGCCGGTCTTAATCAGCTGAACCACAGTGTCCTTCGCACCCTCCGCGCAAGCAATCATCAGGGCATTCCAACCGCTCTTCTCCCGCATGGTATAATCCGCGCCGTATTTCAAAAGCATAGCTACCATTTCCGTATCATTTCTGGCAGCCGCAATCATCAGGGCGGTAAGACCGTTCTCATTCTGCGTGTCCGGCACAGCACCGTGGGTCAAAAGAAATCTCGCGACATCCATAGCACCGAAATCACAGGCCACCATCAGCGCGCTCATCCCGAACTCATTACAAGAGTTTATGTCCACACCTGCATTAAGAAATTCAGCACATTTCTGAACGTCATTTTTCGCAGCAAAATCTATGAGGTATTCGGTTCCTTTTTTCCACTCAAAGGGTTGTGGCTCACAAGATTTTATATGTCTCTCCGTCGCAATTTTCTCAATATTCCAGCTGTGGATTTCAGGCATAGGGTCTCCTCCATCAATACAAGTATAAATCCAGTCGATAATTTTTGCAAGGAAAATCAGCCACTTGCAGAAACATGCGAAACACCATATACTGAATTTATCAATAAATTTGTCAGGGAGGAAATCATGATAAGGCAGATCAACAAAGATGATGTGGCGGAATGTGTGGAAGTCATACGCGCAAGTTTCAAGACCGTGGCCGATGCATTCGGATTTACTGAGGAGAACGCACCACGCTTCACGGCATTTGCGACGACGGAAGAAAGGATTTTGAATCAGCTTGAGAACGAGGGCCGCCCCATGTACGCATATTTCTCCAACGATGGAAAAATGCTCGGCTACTATTCGCTTTTGCTGCAGGACAACAACGAGTGCGAGCTGAACAATCTCTGCGTGCTTCCCGAATACAGACACAATAAAATCGGAGTACAGCTTTTGCAGGACGCTTACATTGAGGCGAAAAAATACAAATGTAAAAAAATCAACATCGGAATCGTGGAGGAAAACACAGTGCTCCGAAACTGGTATGAAGAAAACGGATTCGTGCACACAGGAACACAGAAATTTGATTTCTTCCCCTTCACCTGCGGATATATGGAAAAACATCTGGAGAGCTAGGATAAAAAATCCCCCGCCGAGAAAATCAGCAGGGGAAAATTTTTATAGAACCGAAGCTCTATTTTCTATTTTTCAAGAGAGCCGCAAATGGGTTGTATGACATTCCGTCATCGCTACCAAGATTTTCCCTCTCACGTCTCTGTCCACCTCTTTCGGGACGAGCAGATTTGTCAGCGGGTTTATAGCCGGCACCCTTTTTCACCACGACAATCTTTTTCTTTCCCTGAGCCGCACCCTCTCCGCTTCCGGTCGGAGATGCAAGCCTGTTTGCCGCATCACTTTTGAGCGAAAGACTGATTCTGCGTCTGTCAGTGTCAAGACCGATAATCGTAAACTCCTTGATGTCACCGACTTTCACGACGTCCATCGGGTCGGAAACGAAACTGTCGCTCAGCTCGCTCACGTGAATCAATCCGGTCTCGTGCAGTCCAATATCAACGAACGCACCGAAATCAACCACGTTGCGAATCTTTCCCGTCACCTTCATTCCGATTCTCAGATCCTCAAAGTTCACGACACCCTTCTGCATGATTGGAGCCGGATATCCATCGCGTGGATCACGGTTGGGTTTCGCAAGCTCATCGATGATGTCATTGATTGTGGTCTCACCCACGCTGTATTTTTCCTCAAGAGATTTCTTGAACTCAGCGGAAATCTTTTCCTTCTTCTGAACGAGGGGCAGAATCTCACCCGCCACAGAATAATTCTCAGGATGAACCCAAGTGTTGTCAAGCGGATTGGAGCTCTCAGGAATCTTCAAAAATCCCGCGCACTGCTCGAAGGCCTTTGGTCCCAAGCCGGAAACTTTTTTCAAATCAGCACGGCTCGTAATCTTTCCATTGGCATCCCTGTGTGCGACGATTTTTTTCGCAAGGGAGCTGTTGATTCCAGAGACATATTTCAGAAGGGACGCGGAAGCCGTGTTGAGGTTCACTCCCACCTGGTTAACGACGGAGCCGACAACCTCATCCAAAGAGTCGGAAAGTTTTTTCTGGTTCACGTCATGCTGATAAAGTCCCACGCCGATCGCCTTCGGATCAATCTTCACAAGCTCGGCCAAAGGATCCTGCAATCTTCGTCCCATGCTGATTGCACCACGGATGGTCAAATCCAAATCCGGGAATTCCTCGCGGGCAATGTCACTCGCAGAATAAACCGACGCGCCGGACTCATCCACAACGGTGTAGCTCACATCAGGATAATTGTCGCTGATTACCTTGCTCACAATCGCCTGCACTTCCTGGCTTCCGGTACCGTTACCCACGGCCACAATCTGAATGTCATATTTCTTAATCGCAATCTTGATTTTCTGATACGCATCCTCAGGCTCGGCCACCTGCTTGATAAGGAAGTAACCAAGATATTTTCCAGTCTCGTCAAGGGCTGCGCATTTTGTTCCGGTCCTGATTCCGGGGTCCACGCCAAGAACGCGGCTTCCCTTAATCGGCTGTGTCATAAGAAGATTCTTGAGGTTCTCGCTGAACACACCGATTCCATGCTCATCGGCCTCGTCAAATTCATCGCTGCGGATTTCCCTCAAAACGGCGGGACTCAAAAGACGAACCACTCCGTCCTCAATGGCAGCCTTGTGATACTTGTTGTTAACCTTCTGCTTTTTGGTAAGCTCGGCGACTGCATCCTCAACGCTCACGTCAAGAGTAACTTCCAAAGCACCCTCACGCTCACCACGGTTGATTGCAAGAATGCGGTGCGGCTTCACCTGATTCAGAGGCTCGGAATAATCCCAGTACATTTTGTATGTGGAAGTTTTCTCGGCAGTCTCCGCGTCCTGTCCCTCGGGCACGATTCCCTTAGTCACCATTGTTCCGGTTGACATATAAAGATCATGCACGTCCTTGCGGTTCTCAGGATTCTGTGAGACACGCTCGGCAATAATATCCTGCGCACCCTTGATCGCATCCTCGGCGGTCGGAACATTCAGCGCCTCATCCTTGGAATCAGTCTTAACAAACTCCGCGGCCTTTTTCTCCAGGGCAGAATCATCAAGCTCAAGCATTGCGTCGGCAAGAGGCTCAAGTCCTTTTTCCGCGGCAATCATTCCACGAGTCTTCTTCTTTTTCTTGAACGGAGCCCACAAATCCTCAAGCTCAGTAAGAGTCTTCGCGTTCATAACCGCATTGTAAAGACTTTCCGTAAGCTTGTTCTGATTGAAAATGCCCTTAACAATATCAAGACGCCTTTCTTCCAGATTCTTGTAGGAAGTAAAAAGGTGGTCGCAATCACGCACCTGCACCTCATCCAGAGAGCCGTGCTTTTCCTTGCGGTAACGGGCAATGAACGGAATGGTACAGCCTTCCTGCACCAAGCTGATAACCGCGCTGACCTGAGTGATTCGAATGTTCAGCTCCTCAGCGATCTTTTTCATAATCTCAACTTCATTAACTGTAAGCGAGTCAATTGTTTCTTGTGTAAATTCCATAAGGCATATATTATACATTTTTTTCCGATTTGTGACAAGATGATTTTTGCGAGTGGAAAGTTGAAAGTGGAAAACGGAGAGTGTTCAGTTCCCTGCGTTCATTTCACATTTCTCATTCCTCAATTTCTAGCCCACAGCTTTCAGATAAAAAACTAAACACCGTGTTCAAATACAAATTCGGGTCCATCTGATATGACTGACCGTGGCCGGCTCCCTCGACGATAAGTTTTTTCTTTGCCGTGGGACAAACATCGTAAACTTTGTGAACCATATCAGTATGCACGAAATTATCCTTTTCGCCGTGGATAAAAAGCATCGGGACCTTGGCATTCGACACAGCTTTTACGGAAGACGCCTCACCGAAAGAATATCCCGCACGCAATTTCGCAATTCCGCTCGCTACATTCAGAAGAGGGAAAGACGGAAGATGGAAAAGCACGGAAAGCTCGTCGGAAAAAATATCCCAGACCGAAGTGTAGCCGCAGTCATCAACAATTCCCTTTACGTTCGCCGGAAGATTTTCACCCGCGCACATCATAACGGTAGCCCCTCCCATGGAGATTCCATGCAGGATGATTTTCGCATCCGGGTTTTCTTCTATTATATTGTCGAGCCAAAGAAGGATGTCCTTTCTGTCAAGCCATCCCATGCCGACCCATTTTCCCTCGCTCTCACCATGCGCACGGTTGTCTGGAGCGAGAACATTGAATCCCTTTTCGTAATAGAACCTCGCGACATCAAACATGCCCTGCCGTCTGCTCGAATATCCGTGAACCGCCACAAGCCAAAGATTTGAATCAGGATGCGAGAAGATTTCACCCTTGAGCAAAAGTCCGTCCGAAGATCGTATCTCCTCAACATGATGCTCCACGCCCTCATACCAAGCCTTAGTGTCCGCGCTGATTTTATTTCTGTTTTTCTCAATGATCGCCGCATCCTCAGAGACAACCTCGCTCGCAGGAACAACATCATAAGCTGGAGCAGCTCTTCTTCCGATCGCATAATTCACAAGATAGTTTCCAGCAAAAATCAACGCTGCAATAAAAATCACAAGGACGCATATCAGCACCCTGACAAAAATTTTCTTTCCTTTTTTCCCGGCCATCTTAAACTCCTCCGTCAAAAAAATCCATGTGCAATTGTAAATGATTTCGGCATGATTTTCAAGCACAGAAAAAATATTTCATTACGTTCAATATGCTACCATCCAGCTTTCCGTTTTCCACTTTCATCTTTCCACTTTCCACTTATTTACTTCAAACAAAAAACTTGCTATACTCACATCATGGTCTACACATTAACCACAAATCCCTCGCTGGATTATGAAATGCACACGCAGAGCCTCATCACAGGAAGCGTCAACCGCTCCACAAAGGAGTCTCTTCGTGCCGGAGGAAAAGGAATCAACGTCGCTCTCGTCCTGAAAAATCTCGGAGTGGATGCGACCGCGCTTGGATTCACAGCAGGATTCACCGGGGAACAGATTGAGACGGAACTGCGGAATCTTGGAGTGAACGCGGATTTCATCAGACTGAAAAAAGGCATCTCCAGAATCAACGTGAAGATTGAGTCCAGCGAAGAAACGGAAATCAACTCGGCTGGGCCCGAAATAACTCAGGACGCGGTGGACTCCTTGATGAAAAAAATGGAATCACTTTCCGACGGAGACACACTCGTTCTTGCCGGAAGCATACCGCCGTCACTGCCAAAAGATTTTTACCGCAACATCCTGAAAAAAACAAACGGAAAAAAAATCATGACCGTGGTGGACGCATCAAAGAATCTTCTCCTTGACTCACTTGCCGAGCATCCGTTTTTAATCAAGCCGAACGACGCGGAGCTTGGGGAAATCTTTTCCGTTGAAATCTCATCCGAGGAATCCGCAATTCAACATACGAAAAAATTGCAGGAGATGGGAGCAAGAAATGTGCTCGTCTCCCTTGGTTCGAAGGGCGCGGTTCTTGTGTGTGAGAACGGACAAGTTTTTTCATGTCCGGCACCAAAAGGAAAAGTGATAAGCACGGTTGGATCCGGAGACTCGATGGTTGCAGGATTCATAGCAGGTTTTCAAAAAAGCGGAAGTTTTAAGGAAGCCCTGATTTTAGGAATCTCGGCAGGAAGCGCGTCGGCATTTTCAGAGGGACTAGCAAGTGCGGAATCCATAGAAATCATCCGGCAAAAAGTAAAGGATTCATTTGCAAATTCCTGAAAGCTGATGTATAATTTAATTACATTATAAATAAAAGCGTCAAGAAATCAGGAGGAAGAAAATGAAAAAATATATAACAATCAGCCGTGAATACGGAAGCGGCGGACATTCAATCGGAAAGCTGCTCGCGGAAAAACTCGGACTGCCATTTTACGACAAGGAAATCATCGACATGACGGCAGAGAAATCAGGTTTCCATCCGAACTTCATTCAGAACAATGAGCAGAGTCTTTCGTCAACGCTGCTCTACAATATTTTTCTTGGAAACAATTACACCACGCCAAACGCCAACGGACTTTCCGCGGGTATGAGCGGACCGGGATCACTTCCACTCGCCGACCAGGTTTTCAACACACAGAGGGAAGTAATAATCTCCCTCGCGAAACAGGGGCCTTGCGTGATTGTAGGCCGATGCTCAGATTACATTCTCCGTCACTGCGAGGAAATCAACAAGGACGAGCTCCTGAACATTTTCATCTATGCTCCCATGTCCATGAAGATTGAGCGCTCCATTAAATACAAGGGACTGAGTCCTGAAACAGCGGAAAAAGAAATCAAGCAGATTGACAAGCGGCGTGCGAACCACTACAACATGTTCACTGAGAGAACCTGGGGCAAGCGCGATCACTACGACATCTTGGTGAACAGCTCCCTTCTTGGAGTAGAAAAAACCGCCGAAATTCTAGCGGAGATAGCCAAACAAGGCTAAACGTAATCGTTAGCTTTCCGTTTTCCACTCTCCACTTTCATCTTAAAACGATTCTCACGCTCTGTATTCTTCGTGCGGACTGATCCTCCACCACAAAGATAATGGAGCCGAATCGGTAAACAGCACCCACGGGAGGAAGCTCGTCAAAACGCTCCAAAAGCCATCCTCCCAAAGTGTTGTAAACCTCGCTCTCAAGATTCAGTTTCAGAACGTCATTCACGTCATCAATCTTCATGTCGCCCGGCACAATGAACTCCTTCGTACCAAGCACTGTCACCCTTTTTTCAGGAGCCACGTCGGTAGTCCCGTACTCATCCGTAATCCGACCGAACACACCGCGGAGTATATCATCCATAGTGACAATCCCAGCTGTGCCGCCATACTCATCCACTGCCACGGCAAAATTCTCATGCTCCTTTTTGAATGTCCTGAGCAATTCCACAGCCGAAAGAGTCTCCGGTACAAAGAGCACGCTGCTCATGCAGATTCGGACAAAATCTGGACTTCGCTTGATTTCTGGAACCGCGAACAGAACCGACTTGTAATGCAGCACGCCCACAACCTTCTCAGGATTTCCGTCAATTACCGGCAGCCTTGAATAACCGGATTTCGCAAAAACATCCACAACGGAGTCCACGGAATCACTCACGTCCACGTAGCACACAAGCGATCTGTGCCGCATCATGTCATGCACCTGCAGATCCGAGTACTCGAAGATTCGGTCAAGCATCGCCTTCTCATCAGCCTCAAGAGTTCCCTCAATTCTTCCCAGCGCAAGGAGTGTCTTCAGCTCCTCCTCTGTGACAAGGGGCTTCTTCTTCTTCATTACCGTCCTGTCAAAAAAATCAAGGAATGCGGAAATCAAATCAAAAAATTTTACGAAGGGGAAGAGCACTTTCTGCATGATTGAAATCATCGATGCGGAAAAAGACGCGAACTGTTTTGACCTCACGGCTGCAAGAGTCTTCGGAATAATCTCGCAGAAAATAATCACAAGCACGGAGACAATCGCAGTACTCACGCTCACCGCAGCCCCACCGAAAATCCTCACGGTAATTGCCGTCGCAAGCGATGAAATCAAAGTCGTAACAAGGTTCGTCCCGATCAGCACGGTGGAGATCAGCCGGTCCAAATGATTCCTGAGCTGATAAATCTTCCCGGCATTTTTCTCAGAGTCCTTCATCATCTGACGCACGGTGATTCTTGAAAGCGATGTGAAAGCCGTCTCCGATCCCGCAAAAAACGCGCCGCAAAAAAGCAGCACAAGCTCAGCCAGAAGCGAGACCAAAACAAAAACAATGTCATTCATGCTCCGCCTCCTCCTCGCTGATTTTCTGAATCCTGATTTTAGCGACACGTTTGTCATCCATGCGCATCACGGCAAATTTAAATCCCTCGCGCACGACCGACTCACCCTCAGCCGGGATTCTTCCAAGCACCTCGCAGATATAGCCGCCCAGAGTCTCGCAGTATTCCGACGAAAGACGCATTCCAAGCTGCTCGTTCAAATCAACAAGACGTGCTTGTCCCTCAACCTCCGAGTGCTCCAGATTTTTTATTACGACCTCGACACGGCGGGCATAGGGCTTGTACTCATCCGCAATGGGACCGAAAATCTCACGCGCAATGTCCTCGCTGGTAAGAACTCCGTCCGTACCAGAATACTCGTCAATAACCACGGCCATGCTCTGATGGTTTTCCTCAAGCATCTGCTGAATGCCCGACATTTTTTTTGTCTCAAGAATAAAAAGCGGAGCACGCATCACATTTTCAACGCGGAAATCCTCCATGCCGCCCTTGTAAAAAAGCAGGTCCTTGATGTAAAGAATTCCCACTATGTCATCAATGTCGCTTTTGTAAACCGGAAAACGTGAGATGCGGTATTTTTCCGAAAGCTCAATAATCTCCTCGTAAGTTGATTTAGTGGAGATTGCCTTGATGTCTTTCCGTGGAGTCATAATATCACGCGCGGACAAATCGGTAAATTTAAAAACACGGTGCATCATGGTCTTCTCGTTTTTCCTGATAACCCCCTGCTCGCTTCCCACGTCAATGAAAGTCTTGATTTCTTCCTCGGTGAAACTGACCTTTTTTTCTTTCGTATTGATTTTGAAAATCCCGAGCACAAGACGCGACACGGAGGTGAAAATAAAAACAAGGGGCGAAAGAATCACCTCAAGCATCTCGACAAACCCGCTCGCAAAAAACGCGATTGGCTCAGGGTGATGGGTCGCAATCGTCTTCGGTGTAATCTCCCCGAAAATCAGGAGAAGAATAGTCGCGGAAAAAGTCGCTATTCCAATTCCAGCATTTCCGAAAATCCTCAGCGCAATGTATGCGAGAATTGAAGAAATGATTATGTTCACGATGTTGTTGCCGACAAGAAGAGTGTTTATCAGTTTTTCCTTGTCATTAAGGAGCCTTAAGACTCTTGCGGCACGACGGTTCTTTTGATTTTTTAAAACACGCACACGGAGTTTATTCACGGACAAAAATGCACTTTCCGCGGCAGAAAAAAACATGGAGAATAAAATACAGACGACGGCAATTATAATCAGAATCAGGAAGTCCGAATCCATCAATCACCGCCGTACATTTTTTTCATTTTTTGAGTCTGCTCAATCATCAATGAGATGTCGCCCGAATGTTCGTTCGAAGGATCCGACGCATAAGACTTTTCCAAAAGATCAAGCATCCTGTCAAAGTCGGTGCTTCCCACAAGCGGATAAAGATACGCCGCATAATAATACGCATGGAATTTCTGGGCCCTGTCCAGATGTCCGTTCTCAGCAAGCGACACAAATTTCTCGGCGGCCTCATCCACGGAATCCTTTGTGAGTGACATATACACGTCATCAAAAGCAAGCTGCAGCTCATATTTCCCAAGCAGCCCCGAAATGTTTCCCGGATCCAGATTCGGAATCTCCCGGCATAGAGGAAGAAGCGGTCTCCTGATTTTCTCATCCGTCGCCTCATAAAGAGCATCGATCGCGCGCACCTTGTCGGTACCCTCAGTCTTACGTACCTCTGAGACAAGCGCATCTATTTTCCGCGTCTCATTTTCCGTCTCATCAATCGCGCTCAGCAGTCCCTCGACCGAAAGACTCTCCGCATTATAAGGAACCTCGGCAAGAAAATATCCTTCGCGTGAAAGAATCAGCATGGAAATATCACCCTGAACGTCATAGTCCAGCATCATCGCGGATTTCTCTTTGCCTTCTTTTTCCAGATCCTCGGCGGATTTTTTTCCGACCTCCCCAGACGAAAGATACATGTCCGCAAGCACGTAGTTCTTACCAGCCACAGACCGGAACTTTCTTGAGGCAAGCACTTCATCTTTAAACTTAGACGCAAACTCCGTCTCCGCAGCCGTAAAAAGAAAAATGTTCTTGCCGTTTTTTTCCGCGGCGACTTTGGCATCCGAAAGACTCGTATACCATTTTCCACCGCAGGAGCACAGGACAAGAGACAATAAAATCAAGGGAATGCAAAACGCAATTTTTTTTCCTGAAAGAATCAATTCAGTCACCACTTTTTTATAAAGTAAACCGGCAGGACAAAATCATCCCGCCGGCTTCATTTTTTTTAAGCAAAATATTCCACGCCCGCACGGAACAGATTCTGGCAGGAGCTTTCGGATTTACGGTTCTCGGGATACGAGGCGATGTTCTTAATCAGATTTTCGTCTCCACCGTTCACGGCATTTCCTACGGTTCGCTCGCTGTGTCCCATCTTTCCAAGCACGTGTCCGTCGGGGCTTGTCAAACCTTCAATGGCGAACATACTTCCGTTTGGATTGTCGGGCTCTTCCATTGTCGGAACAACAAGGCCGGAATCATTCACGGAAACATACTGCGTGAACACCTGTCCGTTTTCAAAGAGCCTCTTCGCAAGGGCTTCATCCATGATGATTCTTCCCTCTCCGTGGCTCACAGGAACCAGATGGCAGGACGCTTCCAGAACAGACTCGTTCAAAGCCCAGGGACTAGTCGCGCTTACCATGCGGGTTCTTACCACACGGCTGATGTGTCTTCCCACGGTGTTGAACGTAAGGGTCGGCATGTCGGCAGAAGGCTCGCGGATTTCACCGAACGGCACGAGACCTGTCTTTATCAGAGCCTGGAATCCGTTGCAAATTCCAAGCACAAGTCCGTCCCTGTTTTTCAGGAGATTCATAATCGCATCGGAAATTCGTTTTTCGCGGATTACGTTTGCAATGTATTTACCGGAACCATCCGGCTCGTCACCTGAGCTGAATCCACCGGCGAACGCGATAATCTGGCTCTTCTCAATCTCGGACTTGAATGCGTCAAGGCTTTCCCTGAGGTCATCCGGGGTGCGGTTTTTGAAGACGAGAATCTTTGTCTCGGCACCATTCAGATTGAATGCGCGCGCCATGTCGTACTCGCAGTTTGTTCCCGGGAAAACAGGAATGATTACCCTCGGTTTCGCCGCTGATTTTACGGAGCTGTTTTTCAAAGCCGACCTTGCCTTCTCAAGAGACTCATGCTCCTTTTTCGCGAAGTCAGGCAAATCTGATTTTTTTGCATCGCTCACAGGCGGGAACACAACGCTGAGTTTTTCCTCCCAAGCCTTTTCAATCTCACAGAGACTGATTTCGGTTCCGCCGACCTTGATTGATTTTTCATTGCTCGTGCATCCAATCTGAGTAACGGTTCCAGAAACGAATCCAGCATCCTTGGAAATATCCTCCGCGCACTCCACCACGATTGAGCCGTAGCATGGCATGAACAAATCCTTGAGTCCCGGATTCAAATCAAGAGAGGTTGCAGTGCTGCCCTTGAATTCATCGGAAATCTCGGCACCGACTCTGTTACCCATCGCCATTTTGCTTACAGCCTCAGCGACTCCACCGGGTCCCACAGGATACATCGCGGAGATTTTTCCCTCTTTGTTCAGACGATAAAGGGTCTTTGCGTTCTTGGTGAATGTATAAAAATCAGGGGCAAGGTCCTTTGAGTAGGGAACACCCACAACGAAGATTTTGTCGCCGGATTTTTTGAATGAGCCACCACGGACATTTTTATCCTCGTCAGTGTCCACCGCAAAACTCACCAGCGTATGAGGCACGTTCAGATTTTCAAAAGTACCGCTCATGCTGTCCTTACCGCCAATGCTTCCGGTTCCCATTGCTTTCTGAGCGTCAAGAGCACCGAGCAATGCAGCCGCAGGATATCCCCATGTTTTTTCACTAACGGCACGACCGAAGAATTCCTGGAAGCTCAGACGGCACTTCTCCGCCTTTCCACCCATCGCCGTAATCTTTGCAAGGGATGAAAGAACAGCGACCTGCGCACCATGCCAGGGACTCCACTCCGCCACCCTCGGATCATAACCGTAGGACATAAGGCTGACTGTTGAAGTCTCTCGCGGAGAAAGAACCGGAATGCGGGCCGCCATACCTGCCTCGGGCGTACACTGATATTTTCCACCATAGGGCATGAGCACTGAGGACGCACCGATTGATCCGTCGAATCTTTCACCCAATCCTCTCTGGGAGCAACATGCCAGATCGCTCATGTTGGAAATCCATGCTTTTTTCAAATCGGAAGAAGACGCTTTTTCGCCGAGGATTTTCTCCACGCTTTCCAAGGGTCTGACCAAGGGAGAGTCTTTTTGTGTTGCGGGAGACTCAATCTCAGCGGATGCCTCATGCGGTGCTCCAGCCGTATCAATGAAAGCACGGTCAATGTCCACAATCACCTTTCCGCGCCACTTCATCACCATGCGGTTCGTATCTGTAACGACGGCGACCTGAACTGCGTTAAGATTCTCTGCGTTTGCGGCCTTGATAAATTTCTGCACGTTCTCTTTTCTGACGACAACCGCCATGCGCTCCTGACTTTCGGAAATGGCAAGCTCGGTTCCGTCAAGTCCCTCGTATTTTTTCGGCACAGCGTCAAGGTTTATGTCAAGACCCGGAGCAAGCTCACCCACGGCAACACTCACACCACCGGCACCAAAATCATTACAGCGGCGGATCATCAGACAAACGTCCTTGTTGCGGAAGAGCCTCTGGATTTTTCTTTCCTCAACGGCATTTCCCTTCTGAACCTCAGCGGCGGCAGTTGTCACGGATTTTTCAGTATGCACCTTTGATGAGCCCGTAGCACCACCGATTCCATCACGTCCGGTTCCACCACCGAGCAGGATAATCACGTCTCCAGCCTCGGGTGTCTCGCGCAGGACCAGATCAACAGGAGCCGCGGCAATCACAGCACCAAGCTCCATCCTTTTCGCAAGGAATCCCGGATGATAGACCTCAGCGACCTGTCCCGTGGTAAGACCAATCTGATTTCCATAAGAGCTGAATCCCTGGGCAGCTTCCCTCGTGAGTTTCATCTGCGGAAGTTTTCCTGGAAGAGTCGCGCTCAAAGGAACAGTCGGATCAGACGCACCAGTCACGCGGAGAGCCTGATATACCCAGCTGCGTGCGGAAAGAGGATCACGGATTGCACCACCGATACAAGTCGCCGCGCCTCCGAACGGCTCAATTTCCGTGGGATGATTGTGCGTCTCATTCTTGAACTCAAGCAGCCATCGCTCGGTAGCCTCGGGAGAAGAGGGATCAATGGGCTTACCCTCTGAGTCTGTCGTAAAATGCACGTCAATGAAAATGGAGCATGCGTTGTTCTCCTCGCTCACTTCCAAATCATCAAGTTTTCCGTGCTTGCGTAAATATTTCGCGCCGATGCAGGCCATGTCCATCAGCGTAACTTTTTTATCCGTGCGTCCCGCGTAAAGGTCCGTGCGCATCTCCGTGTAATTTTTCAATGAGGAGCGGAAAAGATCTGCGTAAGGTCCGTCCTGCACTTTCACATCCTTGAGGATTGTATTGAAAGTCGTGTGGCGGCAATGGTCGCTCCAGTAAGTGTCCAGCACGCGGATTTCGGTAATGGTCGGATCACGCTTTTCGGAAGCAAAATAATCCTGCATCCACTTCACGTCAGCGGCATCCATGGCAAGTCCAAGTTTCTCGCGGTATTTGTCAAGCTCGGCACTGCTCATCTTGATGAATCCGTTCTGCACCTCGATGTCTCCGGGCACATGGGTTTTCATCTCAAGGGTCTCAGGGACAGAATCATCAGTCAGGCGGCTGTCCACAGGATTTATAAGATAGTGCTGGATTTTCTCCACGTCGGAAGCGGACACATTTCCCTCAAGCAGGACAATCTTCGCGCACCTTACACGCGGCGGCTCCGTCCCGACTTTAACGAGCGACTTCAATCCCTCGCGCAAAAGTGTGAGGCACTGCTCGGCGGAATCTGCCCTCTGGTCGTACTGTCCAGGAAGATATTCCCAGATGATTTCCGTGACATTCTCTTTCAGCTCAAGATTTCCGTAAGTAACCTTGTCGCTCTGTGGCTCGGAAAAAATGCGTGTCGCGGCTGCCTTGGCAACATCATCGCTCACATTTTCCACATCGTACCGGTTCAGATAACGGACTCCGGTAACACCATCAATTCCTAAAAAACCGCTGATTTCAGCAAATATGCGCCTGGCCTCGTTTTCAAAGCCGGACTTTCTTTCCACGTAGATTCGAAACATACTTATATTATAGAAGAAAAATATCCTTTATTCAATGGGGGGAAGGGAGGAAGTGGAAAGATGAAAGTGGAGAGTTGGACGGCATCGCTTTTGGATCCCGCGTTTCTCGTCGCAAGCAGAGCTTGCTCTTTCTTCCGATGAGCATCAAAAGTCTCATTTCACAATCTGCTCTTTAATCTGTATGACTTGCTCCAGCGGAAGCCCTGTTGCCTGAGATATTTGCTCAACAGTACCCACTCCCATTTTCAGAAGATTCTCTGCGTCTTCGATTCTCGCACGCTCAATCCCTTGTTCGATTCCCTCTGCTTTTCCTTCCTCAAACGCAATATCTTTCTCCTCATCTATCGTCTGTTGCCATGTCATATATTGTTTCCTCCATCTCATGTTTTTCTTGGCGAAGGAGACCTTTTCTTCTATTGATTTGGTAAGCCCGCTCTCGGCTTTCTGCCCGGCTAAAAATTTGAAAAAGTGCTTTTCTTCGTCGCTTTCCATTTTAGCATATTCGCTTGCAATAAAAAAGACCTTGAAGGCCCTGTCGTTCAATTTTATTTCGTCGTCCCCACGGCAGGTGTTCTCGAAGAAATAGACCGGACGGTTTTTCTTGAAGGGGGGTATCAAACACAGAAAGATAACGTAGGAGTCTTTCAGCTTGCTGTAATTCTCCCCCTGCGAAAGATTGTCCATGTCAATCACGCTCTGATAGTACCTTGCTCTCTTCGGAAGATTTGTGTTCGCGCTTGTCTGTATCTCAATGTCG